>Ga0153923_100001_pt1 | contig 253157 bp, 210 predicted proteins | sample TSNJ007MetaG_FD_104682 | JGI IMG/M metagenome (GOLD analysis project Ga0153923, IMG submission 104682) | Attine ant fungus gardens microbial communities from New Jersey, USA - TSNJ007 MetaG | ecosystem: Host-associated > Fungi > Mycelium > Unclassified | place: USA: New Jersey, Brendon T. Byrne...
ACAAGTTGTCTGCCGATCCCTTCTCCGCGATACTGCCCATCGACCACCAGACCACAAATTTCAACAAAGGGCGGAGATTCAATTAACATTCGCACATTGGCGTGAATCCATCCGATGAATTGGCTATCCGACTCTGCTACATAAATAGCATGATCTTTACGATTTCTGATATCTTGAAGTCTATCTGCTAGCTGTTCGATATTTAAAGGATATCCGAGCTCGCTGGATAGTTTTGCAATATCTTGTGTGTCGCTAAATGTAGCTGTCCTAATATGTATGATCATCCGCCACCTTAAAAAAATGTTGTTTCATGCTGTTTTTTATTATAGTTCATCTCATTCAGAGGAACATCTCTATGTGAATTACTTCGTACTATTTCGATAAGTGGATGGGGATAGACCCATCGTCTTTTTGAAATATTTAGAGAAATGAGCCAATTCCATGCCGACTTGTTCCGCAATATCTGAAATGCTGTAATCTGTGTAAGAAAGCTGTCTTTTAGCGTGCTCCATACGTTTCAATTGAACATAGGCCATTGGAGTCACCCCCATGAATCTTTTGAAATAAGGTATAAAATAGTTCGGGTGCAGGTGGACAAGCTCTGCTAGTTCATCAATCTCTATGGGCTTATTTAGACAATTATCGATGTAATGGAGCACATGAGCCAGCTTACCATGGTCTCCGGTGTGTATGAATTGCGTCATAAAATCTGTATGACTACTGTCGCTCGATTCAAGACAAGTGGCAATGAGATTAAGCAAACAAGCCTGTGTGCGAAGGATAGATAAGACATCGTCTTTTTGAAATTGTTCGATCATCTCCACGAAAATTGCCCTTATTGAATCTGGATTAGGCGAATCACAGATGTATAATTTTTTCTCCGCATGGAATAAGGGCCATTCTCCAATGTCAGCATCAAAGTGGCAGTAATAACGGATATAGGGATCATCAATAGAAGTTTCGGTAGTTTGTGTGCTCCCCGCAGGCATGATCATTAGCTGACCTGGCTTCGGATAGTAGGTAATCCCGTTTATAATTACTTTCCCCTCACCCCCATCAATAAAATATAGCCGATTAAAAGCGGGGGTTTCCAGCGTGCGGTTCCATCCGGGATATCTATTACTAAGTTGGGCATGGGTCACAGTAACCTTGAGATTCTGCAGGAGACGTCCTGATAAGTTTCCTGAATTGTTCATCATTTAACTCCTTTAAAGCTTTTGTATCCTCATTATAACGGTTTCATTTAACTAAAACATCTTACTCAAATACAAATAGTTCTTAATTTCGATCATGTTCATGTCCTTAAATAAAGTATATCCTCTAACCATAACCATTAATAAGGAAGTGATCAGAGATGGGTACAGTTCGTTATGGGATTATTGGTATTGGAAATATGGGAACCGCACATGCGCAAAGTCTGCTGAGTGAGATTAAGGGGGCTGAGCTTACAGCCGTATGTGATATAAGAGAAGAGCGTTTGAAATGGGCTGAAGAGCAGTTACCTGAGAATGTTAGGAAATATTCTACGCCGAAGGAATTATTCGAGTCACGTATAATGGATGCGGTATTAATCTGTACTCCGCATTATGATCACCCTACACTTGCAATCGAAGCTTTTCAGCATGGTTATCATGTACTAGTGGAGAAGCCGGCAGGTGTTTATACGAAAGCTGTTCAACAGATGAACGATGCTGCAGCACAGTCTGACCGCAAATTTGGAATCATGTACAATCAGCGTACTAATCCTTTGTATCAGAAGCTGAGAGATCTTATTCAGTCTGGTGAGTTAGGTGAGATCCGCCGGACGAATTGGATTATCACCGACTGGTATAGATCGCAGAACTACTATAATTCTGGTGGCTGGCGGGCGACATGGGCGGGTGAAGGTGGCGGGGTATTGCTTAATCAAGATCCTCATCAGCTAGATTTATGGCAATGGACGACAGGCATGATGCCGAAGCGGATAAGAGCATTTTGCCACTTTGGAAAATATCGCAACATTGAGGTTGAAGATGATGTAACCGCTTATGTGGAATACGAGAATGGCGCTACAGGTCTGTTTATTACTACAACTGGAGAGGCACCGGGAACTAATCGTTTTGAAATCAATGGCGATAATGGAAAAATCGTAGTGGAAGACGGGAAGCTAACCTTTTGGCGTTTACGTACACCAGAGCCGCAGTTCAACGCAGAGTTTACGGGAGGTTTCGGTAGTCCGGAATGTTGGAAATGTGAGATACCTGTACAAGATGGCGGAGGGGAGCAGCATAAAGGAATTCTACGGAACTTTACGAATGCCATTTTGCATGATGAGGCATTACTTGCTCCCGGGGAGGAAGGGATTAAGGGGCTAACCCTTTCAAATGCCATGTATTTATCGGCTTGGACGGACAATTGGGTGGAGCTTCCGATAGATTCGGATTTATTCTACGATAAGCTGATGGAAAAAGTAAAAAACTCGACATTCCAAAAGGAAACCTCAGAATCTAAAACATTGAATGTTAAAGGAACTCATTAAATCGAAAGAGAGAGGTTGAATCCTATGAAACGTTCGATGATTGCGGCTCAAATGTACACGTTACGTGATTATACTCAAACTGCGGAGGATTTAAGATCAACTTTTCAAAAGGTATCGGCAATGGGTTATGAGAGCATTCAGATTTCATCCATTGGACCGATTAATCCGATGCTCGTTAAAGAATATGCGGATGAAGCGGGGCTGGCTATATGTGCGACCCATGTGTCCTGGGATCGGTTAGTGAATGATCTGGATGCGCTTGCCGCAGAGCATAAGCTGTGGAATTGCAAATATATTGGACTTGGAAGTTTACCAGAAGAATTTCGTACGGGACTTGAAAGCTACCGGAACTTTGCGAAATTGATATCTGAAATTGCAATAATATTAAAAGAACAACACGGTCTGCAATTTGTTTATCATAATCATGATTTTGAATTTGAACGCTTTGAAGGTACTACTGGAATGGAAGTACTGCTCAATGAGACTGATCCATCAGTTGGTTTCATACTTGATTTATATTGGGTGCAGGCAGGTGGCGCGAGTCCGGAAGAATGGATACGTAAAGTTGAAGGCAGAATGCAGGTTGTGCATTTAAAGGATATGGCGATAGTTGATAGAAAACAGGTTTTTGCTGAAATAGGCGAAGGAAACATGAACTATGCGGAGATCATTGCTACTTGTCGTGAGACGGGTGTTGAATGGTACGTAGTGGAGCAGGATGTTTGTAGACGTGATCCTTTTGAGAGCTTAGAGATGAGCCTGCGTTATCTCATTAGCTTATTATAGAATCGATAAGAAACCATTAGGAGGATTCTGATGAATAGAATAGATGGGATGACCTATGCACCCACATATGAAGCTAAACCTGTAGTGAAGCCAGGTGAATTCATCATCGCAGCTATTGCACTCGATCACGGTCATATTTACGGGATGTGTAATGGGCTGGTTGAGGCTGGTGCAGAACTGAAATGGGTATATGATCCGGATGAAGAGAAAGTTAGAGCATTCATAGCCAAATATCCTGGAGTTAGGGCTGCTGAGTCTATGGATGAAATATTGGAAGATCCAGAGGTTCGCTTAGTTGCAGCGGCAGCTATTCCTTCAGAACGAGGCCCCTTAGGAAATAAGGTTATGGCTCACGGGAAGGATTATTTTACGGATAAAACCCCTTTTACAACACTTGAACAACTGGATGATGCTAGAGCTATGGTCGCAGCAACCAATCAGAAGTATATGGTTTACTATAGTGAGCGTCTTCATGTTGAAAGCGCAATCTATGCGGGACAGCTGATCCGTCAGGGGGCTATTGGTCGTGTTCTTCAAGTCATTGGATTAGGGCCGCATCGTTTAAATGCATCTAGCCGTCCAGAATGGTTTTTTGAGCGGGAGAAATATGGCGGAATTCTATGCGATATTGGCAGCCACCAAATTGAACAATTTTTGTATTATACAGATTGTCAGGATGCTTCAGTTGTTCACAGTAAGGTAGCTAATTATAATCATTCGTCTTACCCTGAATTAGAGGACTTCGGTGATGCGACGCTTGTTGGGGACAATGGGGCAACTCAATACTTCCGTGTAGATTGGTTTACGCCAGACGGACTCGGAACCTGGGGAGATGGACGTACAATGATCATGGGAACTGAAGGGTACATTGAACTGCGCAAATACAGCGATATCGGGCGTTCAAATACACCGGATCATGTGTACTGGGTGAACGGGGAAGGGGAGCATTACGAACATGTAGCTGGAAAGGTTGGATTTCCGTTCTTTGGTGAACTTATCCTCGATTGTCTGAACCGGACGGAGCTGTCCATGACTCAAGCACATGTCTTCAAAGCTGCTGAACTATGTTTGAAGGCTCAAGCCCAAGCGATGAATCTAACTCCTAATCAACTGAAATAGCGAATGGAATAATGAATGGAGGTGGTAAAGATGAACAAACTTGGAGTAGCGATTATTGGCTGCGGGGCGATATTTCCTCTCCATGCTAAAGCAATATCAGCAATAAAAGATGTAAATCTACTTCTAGTTGCAGATATTGATGCTGATAAAGCTACACGAGCGGGAATAGAATATGCCTGCGATGCCACTGATGATTATAGAGAAATATTAAATGATAATCGTATTGATGTTGTTCATCTCTGTACACCTCATCATCTTCATGCAGAAATGGCTGAAGAGCTATTACGTGCGGGGAAGCACGTGTTAACTGAAAAGCCAATCGCCGTGGACCTTTCTTCAGCCATGCGCATGCTGAAAGCAGCGCAAGTGAGCTCCGGCCAGCTTGGTGTGGTGTTCCAGAATCGTTATAATGATGCTTCCGTTTATATTAAGAAGACTATAGATTCTGGTGATTTAGGGAAACTGCTTTGTATGAAAGGTGTCGTAACCTGGCATCGAAACGAAAGTTACTACAAAGATAGCAATTGGAGAGGAAGGTGGTCCACGGAAGGCGGAGGTGTTCTAATTAATCAGACCATTCATACCTTGGATTTACTACAGTGGTATGGGGGTGAGATTAAATCCGTGAAAGGGAGTATTACCACGGATGTGCTTGATGGCGTCATTGAAGTAGAAGATACTGCCCATGCTTGTATCGACTTTGCCAATAATGTTCGCGGGCTGTTTTATGGCACGAATACCTATCTTGAGAACTCTCCGGTGGAGTTGGAGCTAGTTTTTGAAGAGGGGACGCTTAACCTCCGTCGAGAGCACTTATATCTTTGGAAAGATGGGAAGGAAACCTTGGTTTGTGAGCCTATGTTCAGTCCTGCGGAAGGCAAATCGTATTGGGGGACTGGGCATAAGAGACTAATTGAGGACTTCTATGACCATATTTTCAGTGGATCAAAGTTTTGGCTGGATGGCCCTGAGGGGATAAAGGCGCTGGAACTGGTGAAGCGTATTTATAGCTCATCGCAGAGGAACAAATAAGTCATAAATATAGCGAAGGCTGTTCCATATGTAGATTTATCTACGAATGAGGCAGCTTTTTCGTGTTTAGTGACTTCCCGCATTTGGTTAAACACTAAGAAGACTACGACTTGCAGAGGAAGATGGATTTGATTAATTCTCCTTAGTGGAATAATCTAAAGTAAGTATAGGTTATTAACAGCAAGATATCTGGAGGGTGCATACAATATGGAGAAAATACTACTGAACATTAGAACGAACACCAAGCTAATTTCCATTGTGCAGACCATTGTTTTTATCTTTGTCATATTATACGTACTGATGTTTCTTTCTGGTGGATTATTCAGCACCTTTTTTATTATGCTCATTGCTTGTTTTGTTAGTGTAATTGCTGCTTTACTCATGCTAATTCGAAAAAGCTTCTTATGGGCAATTGTTGATCTTGCTGCTGCGGGCAGTATGTTCATTTATTTTATTTATAATGCTTAACTGTTATTAATCCTTGCAAGAAGCGGATTTATGGCTGTAGCATAAGCTCCTTAACCTGGAGGACTTATTTCTCTCTTTTTTGCAAGCTTTTAAATAATTTATTTTTTTCATATAATAGTAGATATTAAATTTATAAATAATTGTAATACACTCGGATAAGGGTATAATTGAGACAGAAAAGGTGTGACGCCTAAGAAGGAGCGCCCACATCCTTTCTGCAAAATTCAGGGGATAAGGATGGTAATAATGGGCAAAAGTGCAACTGAAACAGACGTCATTTTAATTGGTGCTGGAATCATGAGTGCGACTTTAGGAACACTTTTAAAAGAATTAGTGCCGGATTGGAAGATTAAAGTGTTTGAAAAGCTCGAAAATGCAGGTGAGGAAAGCTCTAATGAATGGAATAATGCAGGAACTGGACATGCGGCGCTCTGCGAGCTTAACTACACTGTCGAAAAATCCGACGGAACTGTAGATATAAGTAAAGCCATCCAAATTAATGAACAGTTTCAACTTTCAATGCAATTTTGGTCTTATTTGGTAAATCGTAAGTTGATACATAATCCTCAGGACTTTATCATGCCCTTGCCCCATATGAGTTTGGTCCTAGGGGAGAAGAATGTAGCTTTTTTGAAGAGAAGATTTGAAGCGCTGTCAAAAAATCCTTTGTTCCAAGGAATGGAATTTTCCGATGACTCTAGCAAATTAATGGAATGGATACCGCTTATTATACAAAATCGTCCATCGAATGAACCTATAGCAGCAACAAAAATCGACTCAGGCACAGATGTTAACTTTGGCGCTTTAACGCGTATGTTATTTGATCACTTAAAGAGTAAGAATGTAGATCTCCATTATAAACATAGTGTAGATGGAATCAAACGTACTGGCGATGGGTCGTGGGACTTGAGAGTGAAGAACGACAGCGGTACTATTGAACACCATACTGCAAAATTTGTCTTTGTTGGTGGCGGGGGAGGAAGCTTGCATATCCTGCAAAAATCCGGTATTCCTGAAGGGAAACATATTGGAGGATTCCCGGTAAGTGGAATATTTATGGTGTGTAATAAACCAGAAGTTATAGCCCAGCATCATGCAAAAGTATACGGTAAAGCTAAGGTTGGAGCGCCTCCAATGTCTGTTCCGCATCTGGACACTAGATTTATTGACAACAAAAAATCGTTGTTATTTGGACCGTTTGCTGGCTTCTCACCAAAATTTTTAAAAACCGGTTCAATGTTAGATTTGATCACTTCCGTAAAACCGGATAATCTCCTAACGATGTTATCTGCAGGTGCAAAGAACATGTCTTTGACCAAATACCTGATCGAGCAAGTGTTGTTATCGAAAGAAAAACGCATGGAGGAATTACGAGAGTTTATCCCGAATGCCAAAATAGAGGATTGGGATCTAGTTGTAGCAGGCCAACGCGTACAGGTAATCAAAGATACAGAGGATGGCAAAGGTATCCTTCAATTCGGTACAGAGGTAATTAGCGCCGCAGATGGTTCGATTGCAGCATTGCTTGGGGCTTCCCCAGGTGCTTCTACGGCTGTTCATGTGATGCTTGAAGTACTTAATAAATGTTTCCCTCAGCATATAAAAGAGTGGGAACCGAAAATCAAAGAAATGATTCCTTCTTATGGCCTGTCACTACTGGAAAATCCAGAGCTTTTGCAAGAAGTGCACACATTAACGGCAACTACATTGGGTCTAGGTGGAAAAGAGCGAGTGCATAGTTAAGCAATGATCAATCGCTCGAAAGTATGATAATTGACAGAGATTTTCTTCAAGAAAGCCTATGGATTTCATTCATAGGTTTTTTGTTTAGTCCTGAAAGAACTGTTGGAGAATAACGAATACTATATCATCTTTGCGAACTTCAAGGCTTTTCTACGAGAGAAGGATGTAATTGATGTTCAGACCTATGAGGAGTTCTTAAATAGTGATTGCCAGCTTGTACTTTTAGTCGTCGATAGTGAATATGCTACAGTTTATTGTAAAGACCAAGGAAAGCTTGAAGCGCTGTGCCATAACGCGATTTCAAATGGATATGAAGATGTTCAGTACATTACGAGTGAGAATGACTTCAGAACAAGATTATCAGTATGGTAGAAGGAAACCGTAAGGTTGATTTGACGAATAAATCATTCATTTGTTACAATGACCCCATCAATTAGGAAAAGGATGAGGACGATGGTTCGTCGTTTGAAACGGTTTAAGAATGTCGCTACTGTATCAAGCTTCTAAGTATAAATGCTATAAATTACTTAGAAGCGAGGGAAAATAATGAAACAACAGCTGTTTAACCACTGGTCAGAAACGAAGTATTTAAAGGATATTGTCACCAACCCAATGATTGAGGTAGGGGATTACTCGTACTACTCTGGTTATTACGATAGTCATCATTTTGAAGACGGGTGCGTCAGATATCTTTGGGGAGACGAACCGTCAAGAAAGTTATTTAACCCGATCGAAGATTTTGGGTGGCATTTAGATAAATTGATTATAGGAAATTATGTTTGTATTGCAAGTGGTGTAATTATTTTAATGGGTGGAAATCACAATCATCATCCTGAATGGATTACCGTGTATCCTTTTGTGGACCAGATTGAAACCTCTTACGTACCTAAAGGTGATACGATCATAGAAAGTGATGCTTGGATTGGGATGAATGCAATGATTATGCCAGGTGTGAAAATAGGGGAAGGTGCTATTGTTGCGGCAGGCTCGGTTGTTGTAAAAGACGTTCCTCCATATACAATAGTAGGTGGCAATCCTGCTAAAGAGATTAGAAAACGATTTACAGATCGTGAAATCGAAAAGTTAAAGGAAATGCGTTGGTTTGATTGGAAACGTGAGAAAATTGAACAAGCTACGCCTATCTTTTCAAGTTCATCGATTGATCAATTATATGAGTTTTATCTAAGAGAAATAAAATCATAACACAATCACAACAGGCTGCCGCAAATATTCGGCAGCCTGTTCTTTTATCAGTTAAGGTAGTTTAACAATAATTGTTATTTACCAGATTAATCCTAATTAGTATGATAATATGAATGGGCTCATCTAATCTCTTGGGAGGAAAGTGTGCTAGATATATGAAATATATTGAATTTGGTCTAGGCAATACATGGTTTATTAGAACCGAAACGGAGTTGGAGGATGGAAGTGGAAACTATGGATAAAATATTAAATGAAATAGCCAATTTGATAAGCAGTAAGGAAAAAAGAGTTACTATTGGGATTTCGGGTCATGGTGCATCTGGAAAGACAACATTTGCCCATAATCTTTTAAAGCTTCTGGGTCATGAGAAAGTGAATTATATGAATACTGATCCCTATATTATCGGCTCTCATCTTAGAAAGTACACTGTAATCGATTATGATTATAACAATGAACGTCATCGTAATAAAATGACAGCTTGTCATCCTTCTGCTCATAATATATCTGCTCTAGAGAGAGACATCCGAATGATGCGAGATGGTTTAGAATTTTATACAATAGACACCAATTATTTAAAGAGTACATTGATAGCTTCACAAAACAGAGTGAATATTGTAGAGGGCATGAGCGTTGCTTTTGCAGACCCGAATTTGTTTGATCTGAAGGTGTACTTATATACGGATGGAGACACTGAATTGATGAGAAGGAGTATACGTGATGTCTCTGAAAGAGGAACGGACATCAAATATTTAAGGAAATCTCATGAAGACCGTAGAATTCAATATGAGTTATTTATGCATCCTTTTCATCGAAACTTTGATATTATTATAAAAAATTCCAATGAAGGTTATATTCTTGAAAATGAATTCAGGAGGAAATTATGAATCTTGCAAATAAAGTAACAATCGCCAGAATATTATTAATCCCCATCTTTATAGTACTTTTCTCAAAATATCCTGATTGGCCAGAGGGGATTTATTATGCGGCTATTGTTTTTTTACTCGCTTCAGCCACTGACAAACTAGATGGTTATATTGCTAGGAAGTATAATCAGGTTACGAACCTTGGAAAGTTACTTGATCCATTAGCGGATAAGTTGCTCATTTCTGCTGCGTTGATTCTACTGGTAAGTCAGCAGATGTTATACGCATGGGTTGCTTTAGTTATTGTAGCGAGGGAAGTGATCATTACAGGGATTAGACTTGTTGCTGTCACTCAGAAAATAGTGTTGCAAGCTGATCGATACGGAAAAATTAAAATGGTATCGCAAGTTGTAGCAATTACTGCAGTTATGTTTACAAACCATCCATTCACCCTTTTTACGAATATACCTATCGATCAAATCCTAATCTATATTTCACTAGTCATAACTATCTATTCAGGATTTAACTACATAAGAAATAACTATCGTTTTTTAAAATTAGAAGCATGAGCTCGATAAAAAGGTTGCTGAATAACAATTAGATAAAGGCGAATTCTCACTCCATTTCGAGTAAGAATTCGCCTTTATTTTATGTATATCCTCGTGCTTTTTACTTAATAACGTCAATATATTTATGAGATTTACTGCAAATAAACCCATAACCCTTGTATGTGTATGCCAAGTCTAAGCTCAAATCCGAACTATTGACACAAAAGTGTATTACACGTATAGTACATAAATAAGATGTATGAACCACTTAGTACACACACTTAGTATATGGAGTTGGTTGTATGACAGAAGAACAAAAATCAGGTGTCAGCTTTAATATTCGAGAACCGGTATATATTCAAGTTGTCCGTTACTTTAAAGAACAGATTGCTACAGGGCAAATCGGAGCAGGAGACAAGATTCCTTCACGGCGTGAGCTGGCATCAGTAATGAAGATTAATGCGAACACGGCACAGAAGGCATATAAGGAAATGGAGGAACAGGGTTTGATCGTAACAGAAGGAAATTCCCCAAGTCGAATTACACAGGATCAGCAAATACTAAGCTCGATTCGTGCTGAATTAATCGAAAGTGCAGTGGATATATTCATCGGTTCCATTCGGAATATTCAAATTCCAGTTGAAGAACTGGTAGACATCATAAAGACAAAATATACATCGGAGCGATCTCCAGAGGGTGGTGACTCAAGATGATCCAAGTGAATCAGATGGTGAAGAATTACGGATTCAAGAAGGTACTAAATGGCGTTAGCTTCACTGCTGCCAAGGGAGAGATCACCTGCCTGATCGGAATCAATGGTGCCGGAAAGTCAACGGTGCTGAAGTCCATCATGGGACTGACACCATACAAAGGTGAAGTCTTAATCGATAATGCATCACTTACACCTGCGATGTATGAGAAAATGACTTTTATTCCAGATTCGTTAACGATGCCCTCCAATATGCGAATTGCTGATTGTTTCAGCTTTATGGCTGACTTTTATCGGAATTGGAACGCTGAACGTGCAGAGGAATTGCTTAAGTTCTTCCAGTTGAGCTCTAAAGATCGCGTGTCTTCATTGTCGAAGGGGATGGCTGCGAAGTTAAATTTGTTGCTCGGACTTGCCTTGGATTGTGATTACATCCTAATGGACGAACCGTTCTCGGGGATTGATATGTTCAGCCGCGAGCAAATTACTGATGTGTTCACGAGTGAATTGATCGAGGATCGTGGTGTGATTATTACAACTCATGAAATTAACGATATTGAGCATTTAATTGATAAAGTGGTCTTGCTACAGCATGGGAAGGTAGAACGTGAATTCTACTGTGAAGAAGTTCGCGAGCAGGAAGGTAAGTCCATTACGGACGTAATGAGAGAGGTGTACATGAAATGAGAGCTTTTGTGAAGCTATTGAATTTTGAAATGAACCGATTTGCCAAAATATATTTTGGACTCCTGGTGCTGACAGTCGCCTTGCAACTTGTAGCAGTCACCCTCGGTGCTAATCATTGGCTGGATTCTGCGAATGAGGCAATGAGAGTGAATCAATGGACCCTTGAGCAATATCACAATGTGACTGGATATATTCAGCTAAACAGTATGATGTATGCTCGCTATAATGGACTTCTATATTTCGGACCCATATTTTTGAGCATCACAGTGTTGCTAATATATAGCTGCTTCATCTGGTACCGTGACTGGAGAGGCAAAAATACGGTAGTATATCGCCTGCTCACGTTGCCATCCAATCGGGCGAATTTGTATTTTGCCAAGCTGGTTACGATCTTGCTATTCGCATTTGGATTTGTCGCCCTGCAAATTATCCTTGTTCCACTGGAGCGTTTGATAGCACAGTCGATTCTTCCTGCTGAAATATATCGGAACATCTCGGTATTTGATTTTTTGAAGTATCCTACTGTGCTTAAAGTTCTGGTTCCGCCCTACTTTTCTGAGTTTGTACTATACTATGGACTGGGCATTATTGGCTTGATCGTCTTGTTCACAGTGATTCTAATCGAGCGGAGCTACAGACTGAAAGGGATTGGCTTTATCGTACTATATTTAGCGGTTCTGGCTGGACTAGCCTCAATACCATTTCTTATGGGTTATAGCAGTTACGATAGCTACTTCTATCCAGGTGAAATCATAGGCGCTTGTCTCGGATTAATAGTGATCATTGTTGGAGGTTCGCTTTGGTACAGCTTGTATCTATTGCGTAAGAAAATATCGGTATAATTGAAGGGGATGGAAGTTAAGGAATGAGAAAATATATGGTTGCCGCCGTTCTTGTAGTGTTCGCTGTTGTTACAATCGGGACGTATTATGTACAAGCTTCACAAGAGACACCACCTAATTATAAGCTGACGACGGTTCAAGGGGATGCTTCCCTCGTTGAAGGTATAGCTGTATACGGAAACTACATGATTAAGGATAGTACTTTTGGCATCAAACGAGCTTATATCACGACAAATGGTACAGATTATCCAGATGAAAAGTCTGCGATTAGCCAAAGCTTAAATCGAAGACCAATGAAAACGCAATTGGATCAGTGGATTGAAGAGCATCGTCAGTTCATGCGCGGTAAGACAAACACATCTGGTTTCTATGAGAATGAGGAAATGCTTGCTTATGTTAATGCGACAGTAGATACGAAGCGGACAAATGATTCATCAGCGAAGAAGAATGCTAAGCTCAGTATTTCTGTGCTTAACAAGGAAAAGAACAATACGCTGGAAATCACATCCGATATCAATGTGGATCATGATATTTCAGATATGTATGTACAAAATGTACAGCTTATTGATCAGCAGCTTGTTGCTATGGTGTTTATGAATCACAGTGCCAAAGGTTATGTATCTGAACCGCAGATCCTCCGTGTCAATCTAACCACAAAAGAGATTAAGAATGAGCCGCTCGCGTTACCAGGCGGTAAATCTGTAGCGGCAGACGGGGATACTCAATATGCATGGCTAGCCAATCAAAATCTGGAGCACACTGAGCAATGGATTTTAAGGATTAGTAGAGATAATCATAGAAAGGCATATCAAGTGGATGTTAAGACAGGACAAATCTCTCCACTCACATTCCAAGGGCATGAAATGTTATTGAATAATATTATGTACGCCTATGGACAGAAAATTTATTTCCTGCAAAAAGCTGTATCGAGTAAGGAAAATATAGGATTCACTGTTATTTCTTACGATCTCGTGAGTAAAGAATATGAGACTACTCTGAAGAATACAAATATAGATTTAAGTGAAAACATTACCTATGCTTTTAAACAAGACCATCTCTATATTATGGGGTATAAGAATTTCAAAGGTAATCGTCTATATGTATTCAATTTGATAAGCGGTAACCTTGAGTACGAAGGAAAAGTAATATCAACAGAGGCCGCCAAGCAGGCTGAAGATGAAGCTAACATGGATTTGAATTTTATCGATCTCGGTCAGTTCTAGAATTATTTTTAGAATAGAAAATTAGATATAAAGAGACATAAAGAGATATAAAAAGGTGACAAAGGCCGGGCTAATGACTTTTAATAGTCGATTAGCTCGGCCTTTTTAGTCGTGAAATATAAAACAGTCATTAAACACTATTTTTCGATTAAAATATATTGTAAAACGATAAACTATATGTTAGATTCAATTTTGAAAATAACTTTGTGAGGTGTGTTTTATGAAACTTGGATCAACGCTTTTTTTAAGGATAGCTGTTGTTCTTATTGGACTTCCAGTTCTTGCCTTGTGTATAATTTTTGTGCCTGCGATTTCGAATTATGCAGCAGAATTATACCCTGATCAAACCTATATTAAATATCTCTTGTACATTGATTTGTATGCATCGGCGATACCTTTTTACTTTGCATTGTATCAAGCGATCAAACTGTTAGGGTATATTGACAACAACAACGCTTTCTCAGAATTATCTGTAAAGGTATTAAAAAATATCAGGAACTGTGCAATTGCAATCAGTGGAATTTATGTAGTGGGATTGCCCCTTTTCTATCTCGTCGCGGAGAGAGATGATGCCCCAGGGTTCATTGTCATTGGGGTGGTTGTGATTTTTGCTTCCATGGTGATTGCAGTGTTTGCTGCGGTGCTCCAAAAGCTTTTGAAGGAAGCTATTGATATAAAATCAGAAAATGACTTAACGGTCTGAGGAGAAAACAATGGCGATTATTATTAATATTGACGTGATGCTGGCTAAAAGAAAAATGAGCGTGACCGAGCTTTCGGAGCGGGTTGGAATAACAATGGCTAATCTGTCTATATTGAAAAATGGAAAGGCGAAAGCGGTTCGATTATCAACATTAGAGGCGATCTGCAAAGCTTTAGATTGTCAGCCTGGAGATATTTTAGAATACAAAAGTGACGAGGAGACTTAAGAAATAAATGAATAGTAGAGGCAGGGCTCTTTTCTCAATCTTGATGAGGAGGGGGCCTTTTTGATGTGCAATAATTGGAGGTGTGAAATAATAGGGGGTTATATTAATGATAAAAAATAATTGTAATACAATCAATATATATTGAATAACGATAAATTATGTGATAAATTGAATCCAGATTATTAACTTTGTGAGGTGCAGTTTATGAAACGTGAAACACTCTTTTTAAAGATAGTTGTAATTCTTATTGGAATTCCGGTTCTTGCTTTGTGTATTTTTTGGTTACCTACGATACCTAACAAGGCAGCTGGAGATTATCCGGTGTATTTGGTTTATCCCGTTCTTATAGGGGTGTATGTAACAGTGATAGCCTATTTCGTAGCTTTATATCAGGCGTTAAGACTTCTAAGCTATATTGACAAGAACAAAGCGTTCTCAGAACTATCCATTAAGGCTTTAAAAAATATAATTTACTGTGCAATCATCATCAGTATCTTATATGCGGCAGGTATGCCACTTATTTACGAAATGGCACAGGAAGCCGATGCACCAGGTCTAATCGTACTTGGACTTGTCATGACTTGTGCTCCAATTGTGATTGCGGTCTTTGCAGCTGTTCTTCAAAAGCTCTTGAAAAATGCCATAGAAATTAAATCAGAAAATGACTTAACAGTCTGAGGTGAAAATAATGGCGATTATAGTGAATATTGACGTGATGTTAGCTAAAAGAAAAATGAGCGTTACAGAGCTTACAGAAAGGGTTGGAATAACAATGGCCAATCTTTCTATATTGAAAAATGGAAAAGCAAAAGCGATTCGACTATCAACATTTGATGCGATTTGTAAAGCTTTAGAATGTCAGCCTGGAGATATTTTAGAATACCTAATGGACGAAGATGCTTAAATCGTAATGAGTAATCGACTCCGCAGATTGAAAAGAACAGCATTGCCTGGAAAGGAGAGAGCATCATTGAAATCAACAACGCAGCTTCTGCATTTTGGCTATCATCAGGCGATGAGTTGCATATTTCCTATTGCGATCTTTGGGACTTTAGCTCTCTCTAACGTAATAGATCTGCCTTACATTTACCGATATGATGCCATTCTTATTATATTGCTTACCGTTCAATACCTTATGTACCGTACTGGATTAGAGACGCTAGATGAAATTAAAGTCATTTGTGTATTTCACATTATTGGTTTGCTGCTGGAAATTTATAAGATAAGAATGGGGTCATGGTCATACCCTGAACCCGGGCTAACCAAGGTGTTTGGAGTGCCACTGTATAGCGGGTTTATGTACGCGAGCGTCGCGAGCTATATGTGTCAAATTTGGCGTAGACTGAAAATGGATATGACGGGCTGGCCGGGACTTGCTGCTGCTGGATCGCTCGGAGCAGCTATCTATCTGAACTTTTTCACGCATCACTTCATTCCTGATTTTCGCTGGTGGCTAAAGGGGCTTGTACTCATTGTTTTTTGGAAAACTTGGATCATTTATCGGGTACGAAACACTACTTATCGGATGCCCTTGACACTGGCTTTTTTCTTAGTAGGTTTTTTTATCTGGTTAGCTGAGAATATCGCTACATTCTTTAATGCTTGGAAATATCCTGATCAGAATCAGGTATGGCATGTGGTTAGTGTCAGTAAGATCAGTTCATGGTTCCTTCTGGTCATTATTAGTGTCATTATAGTTGCTCAGCTTAAACATGTTAAAGCTAACCGTAACGCGAAAGAGTAGAGTATTGTCTTCAAAGGAAATAGTAGTACATGGAGTAAGAACAAATTAGTGATGAGGGGGAGATGAGATGGAATATACAGATTTAAAAGAATTGCAGGATGTGTTTTTCTTTGGTCTAATAGAGCCAGAGGTAAATCAACTAAGGTTATCTTTTTGTAAAAGCAAAGCTAGTGATATAGCTGAGCCTCTTATGGATGGTGAGAAAAGCTCTCCCATAATACAAGTTGATTTTCACTCCTATATTGCATATTCGATTAGAAATGAATTCTTTACTTCTTGGGATGATTACGAGGAATTTGACGGAAGAACATTTAGGATTTATAAAAAATCAAGGTATCTTGATTTTATTTCTAATGGAATATTTGCATCAAAGGATTTTCCAAAACCATATAAGCACTATGGGATCTGTTGTATTGACCATGTCGTTGATATTATTTCAACATCGGAACCAGTTGTAAGGGAAATTATATAGATCTGAATTTCTTTCCAGAGGATAGAAGAAAGCAGCTGATTGCACATGCTTGTCTTTTTTAACGATTAGAGTTATTATGGATTTTCAAAGTCGTTAATGGAGGTGCTGAATGAAATATTCCCAAGCGACAGACTATGCGCTTCATGCAATGCTTTATCTGGTGACGGCGGCGTCCGATAAGCCTGTAGGTGTTCAATTACTTGCTGAGAAGCTGGGTGTTTCGCAAACCTATCTGTCCAAAATGATGACCAAGCTAGTCAAGGCTGGATTGATTCAATCTGCACCCGGAGCAAACGGTGGGTATCGTCTCAGACGGAAGTCCGAAGAGATCTCTTTTCTGGATATTATCCATGCGATCGAAGGGACTGCATCTTTGTTCGAATGTAGCCTGGATCACGGTAGCGAGTGCCTGATTCAACAGGTTGTGATTGACGCTGAAAGACAGATGGAGCAGTACTTGGAAAACAAGAAAATTGCAGATTTGGCGAAAACAATGAAGACGGAGTAAAGATCCGTTCTTTTTTGAATATAATTAAAGATAATATAAGTCCGTAATGACTTTAATATAAAGGAGAATGAAATATGACGGAATTCTGGGAATCAAGCTTTATAGAAAAACAAACGATGTGGGGATTTGAACCTACAGACTCTGCGATCGCCACTAAGGACTTTTTCCTTGAGAGGAATGTTAAAGACATATTGGTACCAGGGATTGGATATGGCAGGAATGCAAAGGTTTTTATAGAGAGTGGCATAAATGTAACGGGTATTGAGATTTCTCAAACAGCAATTGATTTGGCGAGGCAAAATGGAATTGATATTAGCATTTTTCATGGTTCAGTGAATGACATGCCGTATGATAATAACCTCTATGAAGGAATATTTTGCCATGGTCTTATTCATCTGTTGAATAAAAGTGAAAGAGAAAAGTTCATTAAGGATTGCTACAACCAGTTAAAGCCAGGTGGTTATATGATTTTTACAACAGTTTCGAAAAATGCTCCTATGTTTGGAAAAGGTACTCTATTGGATAAAAATTACTATGAGACAGATTATGGCGTGAAAATATTTTTTTATGATGCTGAATCCATTACACAAGAGTTTGAAACCTATGGACTAGTTGAGTTCTCTGAAATTGACGAGCCGCACAAGGACATGATCAATAAACCGTCGATAAACTTTTTAATGGTAAAATGTAAGAAAGAACTATAGAAAAATTTCGACATATCGAAGATAATATATTTCAAAAGAAGGCAGGTGTTATGTTGATGAGCAATATTATTGATTATTACTCAAGCTTTGACGAGTGGGGCAGGCTGGATAGAGAACCTTTAGAGTTCATTATTAATCTCCATTATATCAAGAAATATATGCCATCAGCTGGGAAGGTGCTGGATAATGGCGCAGGACCCGGTAAATACGCGATGGAACTGGCTAAGCTCGGATATACAGTAACCCTTTCAGATATCACACCTAAATTAGTTGAAGTAGCAACGGAAAAGGCAGCTGAACTAGAATTAACTAAGCAATTTGACGGGTTTCTTAACTTAAATGCTATTGATTTAGAAGGAATACCTAATGAGAATTATGATGTTTCATTGATGCTCGGTCCTTTGTATCATTTGCAGAAGGAAGAGGAACGAATTTTAGCAGTAAAAGAGTTGCACCGCGTGACCAAGCAAGATGGCTTAGTATTCGTGGCTTTTCAAAGTCGAATGAGAATGACCATTAATTCGTTACAATCTCCGCAGCAGTGGAAACCGAACGATAATATGAACACCATCAATGAATTCTATGAGAGCGGAATCTTTAATCATAGTGACAAGGGCCGATTTACAGGTGCATATTATTTTAACATTGATGAGATTCAGCCTTTCATGGAAAGGAAAGGATTTGAGTCGATAGATTTAATTGGTTCATCAAGTATTGCAGCCATGTTATCTGCAGAGCAGCAACAGTATTGGACTCACCAAGAGGGGGAAGAGAGCTTGATTAACTTTCTCATATCTAAAGCAAATAATCCCTCAATCTTGGGCATCTCATCCCATTTGTTATACATCGGTAAAAGAAAATAAAAAAGAGCGCCAGTTTCTTAACTGGCGTCTTAATTTTATAAATGACAGACTACTTTACAAATGTAGTGTGTAGCGGTTCGCTTTACTCAACCCGCGGATCATTTCGATTTCCTCCGAAGACAGTGGGGCTGACTTAGCAGCCGTTACATTATTCTTCAACTGCTCCATACTACTCGCTCCAGGGATAATAACCGCTACGGACGGATTAGCTAGAGGATAATGAAGTGCAGTTTGTGCTAAGGGGCGAGAGTGGCTCGTTTCCTGGATAAGCTGATCATGCAACTTCAGAAGCTCCTCACTGCTGTAATCTAAGTACTTCTTCTCTGCCTTACTGCGGCCGTTCTCCGAAAGGATGCCACCCGCCAAAGGACCCCGGGCAATAAGACTGATCCCATGCTCGGCCAGCAGAGGGAGGATTTCCTCCTCAGGACGTCGATCTAAAATGCTGTATTGGCTCATTACACTGACAATATTTGATTTTTTTACATATTCTCTAATGACATTAGGTCGAATAGAAGAGATCCCATAATATCGGATTAGACCCTCTTGCTTAAGTTCTTCAAAGGCTTCAATAGTTTCATCTATCGGATCATCGATCGTTCCGCCATGCAGCTGATACAGATCGATATAATCCGTTTGGAGGCGTCTTAGGCTGTCTTTGACTGCGGATTTAATATAGGATTTTGATGGATCCCAGCTCCAGCCTTCTTGACCTGGAATTCTGCGGTTACCCACTTTTGTGCTCAATATTACCTCACCGCGGCGGTGGCGAATCGCCTTACCAATGATCTCTTCATTACGACCCTCATCATACAGATCGGCTGTATCTAAAAAGTTAATGCCTTGATCGAGCGCTTCTTGGACGATGGAAATGGCTTTAGCCTCATCCGTACCTAAGGACATGCAGCCGAGTCCTACTTCACTTACATATAAATCGGACTGACCCAAACGATTTTTATTCATAGGTTGTTCCTTTCTAATTCCGTTGTTTGTTATATTATAACGCCTTAAAGCATCGAATTCGAATGTAAATGAATGATTTCCTTTGACATTATAACCTAGAAGCATTATCGTCATAGCATATGTTATTTACTAGATGATGATGGATAGGGAGAGACTTGAACATATGGAACAAGCAATGTTTGCAGGTGGTTGCTTTTGGTGCATGGTTACACCGTTCGAGGAGTTACCAGGTATCCAAGGGATTGTATCGGGATATGCTGGAGGATTAACTGAGAACCCAACTTACGAAGAAGTCAAAACAGGAACAACAGGACATTACGAGGTGGTACAAATTACGTTTGATCCGGCGCTTTTTTCATACGAGAAGCTGCTTGAATTATATTGGCCTCAGATTGATCCCACGGATGATGGTGGACAATTTCAGGATAGAGGAACACAATACCGGACAGCCATCTTTTACTATAACGAAGAACAACGTTTAGCAGCCCTTGCCTCGAAGGAGCAGGTTGCTGTGAGTGGCAGATTCTCAGGACCCGTTGTGACGGAAATCCTTCCAGCGCCAACCTTTTATCGAGCGGAAGAATATCATCAGGACTATCATCACAAGAATCCCAAGCATTATAAAGAGGATCGTGAGCAATCCGGACGGGATTCCTTTATCGCTAAACACTGGTAATTGCAGAAACGGAATTCCTAAAGTAAAAGAGCATCCTAAGTCGTTTATGGCTTACAGGTGCTCTTTTTACATCATATACAAATTTTATATATTTTAAATTCTACATACTTTCTACACATTTATAGACTAAACTACTCTAAATTAAGCGAGGAATTTAAAATGGAGGGTTTAGGATGAAAAAAATCATACCCATAGTTGCTGTAACATTGCTTCTAAGTTCAGTGTTAGCTGGCTGCCAATCGGGCAATAATGCCCCATCTGGATCAGATAAGCAAGCTTCTATATCTTCAGTGGATCAACCATGGATCGCAACAAAAAACACAACTCGTATAAACACTTCTGACCCTACTGAGGCAGCAGTTATCGTTTCACAAACCCTTTGGACTGCACAGACGAAGAACAACAGACCTTCAAGTGTAGTATTGACGGATGTAAGCAATTGGCAGATTGCCGCGGTTAGTGCGGATTTGATCCATCATCCGAATAATGGCCCTATTCTTTTTACAACTAAAGAGGGTGTCCCTGAGGCAACGTTAGCTGAGCTTAAGCGATTGAATCCTTTAGGCGCAGAAGGTAATAATGGTGTACAAGTAGTGCTCGTCGGACCCATGGCTTCCAATGTCGAAGAACAATTAAAGACACTGGATCTGAAAGTAGACCGAATTGAAGGGGATGAGCCGGCAGCTGTAGCACAAGCCATTGATACTTATTATGCAAAAGCTTCCGGTGAACTTCCAAAGGCAGTCATTGTAGGTTCTATGGATAGTCCTGAGTACACACTGCCTGCGGTGAATTGGATCGCCCATATGCCAGAGCCGCTTCTCTATGTAACAAAAGATGAAATTCCAGACCCTACGGTTAATGCTTTGAAAGAGCGTGGAGGTTCGGCTACGATTTATATCTTAGGACCTGAAAAAGTTGTATCTACAGCAGTAGAAAAGCAATTACAGGAATTCGGCACAGTAACCCGTATAGCTGGAAAAGACATTTATGAGAATGCCATTGCTTTTGCTACTTTTAAGGACGCCAGCAACGGTTTCGGCTGGGGCATAACGACACCTGGACATAACTTGTCTTTGTTGACTATCGATTCAACGATGCTGGCGATCGCCGCTGCACCTTTTTCGCATTTAGGGAAACATGCACCGCTTATCTTTACGGAAAAAGACGGGTTGCCAGATTCCGTGATGGAATATATGATGACCCTTCAACCTAAATTTCAAGATTCACCAGCAGAAGGCCCCTATAATCATGCTTGGTTAACTGGGGACATCAACGCAATAAAAGAAAGTGCCCAAGGCGAAATCGATGATATGCTGGAAATCTCACCGGCGGCAGGAGGCAATCCACATTCCGGTCACTAGGCTACGAAGAGGGTGAACAACTTGAATAAGCTTCAGGTACTGATCGTTGACGATGAATGGAACATGCGGAATTTAATTCGGATTTATTTAACAAGAGAAGGAATAACGACTAGAGAAGCGTCAACGGGGCATGAGGCACTCACTTTGCTGAAACAACAGAACTTTGATCTAATCCTGCTGGATGTGATGATGCCAGATATGGATGGCTGGCAGGTCTGTAAAGCCGTTAGAGAGGTAAGCTCTGTCCCCGTTCTAATGCTAACAGCTCGCTCGGAAACTAAGGACAAGGTTCGTGGTCTCGGAATAGGAGCGGATGATTATCTCACCAAACCGTTCGAGCCAGAGGAACTAGTGGCAAGAATTTATTCTTTGGTACGGCGTTCAATGCTTACATCGACCCAACAACCTCTGAAAAAGGTTCTGAGCTACCCTGAGCTAGCGATTTACCCGGATGCTCGTGAGGTACATATTCTGGATACAGCAGTTGAGTTTACACTCAAGGAATTTGATCTGCTAACGGCCTTGGCGCAAAATGCGCACCGTGTCTTTACGAGAGAAGAACTAGTAGAGCGTTTATGGGGCAATGATTATGAGGGTGAAAATCGTGTCATCGACACACATATTAAGAATATTCGCGAGAAATTACATAAGGCGGGTCTGTCTTATAATCCTGTTCAAACGGTATGGGGATTAGGCTATAAATTTGAGATCCCAGGTAATCATCTATGAAGAATAATATTATCGGACTGAAGCTCGGGTCAGTTATTATGTCTGTTTTTTTAGTTGTTTTGCTTATTCTTGGGATAACGATAGACCGAATGTTTACCAGTTTTTATTACAACGAGATGCAAAAAGAAACTGAGGAGCTAACCTCGCATTTTATCGGAATGGCTGAATCACCGGATAGTTCAAACGAGCAGATGATGAGTACTTTTGCAGAGTTTTCGGACGTGAGTATATTTAATATTTCAAAAGACAGTAGTGTCATTCTCCATTCGGGTGTTCATGACCGCGCAGATCGTTCATTCATAAATGCTTCGGATATTAGTCGGATATTTGCAGGGAAAAGTGTGAATTTTGAGTATACAGATCCTACTGGACACAGATATTTCATCACTGGGAAACCAATTTCAAAGGGTCAAACCATCCAGTCTGCACTATATGTAATGTCCTCTACAGAGAACATGAAGCAATCCTTGGCTTCTATCCGTAATCTACTGTTGCTCGCAGGAATTGGGGCCTTTATATTGGCACTAGGGATTACGGGAATAATTAGTTTGTTGTTATCCAGGCCGCTGATCAAGATGCAGAAGGCGACTAGAAAAATTGCTGCCGGTGAATTGGAAACGAGACTTTCCATACGGAGTAACGATGAAATCGGTTTTTTGGCAGGAGCTATTAACGACCTTGCTATAGATCTGCAAAGATACAGGGACACGCGTCAGGAATTTTTAGCCAACATCTCTCATGAACTGCGGACACCCATCACCTATTTGAAAGGGTATACCAAAGTTGTAAAGGATGGACTTTATGAGACCGAAGGGGAACGAGATCTGTATTTAGATATTATCCATGAGGAAGCGCATCGGCTTGAGCATCTGGTAGAAGATTTATTTGAACTGGCAAAGATGGAAGAAGGCAAGATCTCACTTACGCTGGACTGGATAGATGTTAAGCACATGGCAGAACAAGCGGTACGCAGAGTGGACTTGAAAGCCAAAGAAAAGGGACTTCAGCTGAAGATTATGTATCATGGAGTTTCGTATAGGGTTCGTGGAGATGAAAAGCGTATGGAACAGATTATGATGAATCTTCTGGAGAATGCGATCCGTTATACGGATGAAGGTGAGATTACTGTCCATGTAGATGAGGATGTCGACGGGGATTCCATTGTATTTATTGTAGAGGATACCGGAATAGGTATTCCTGTGGAAGAACTACCCTATGTCTTTGAACGATTCTACAGAGTTGAGAAATCACGATCCAGGCAATATGGTGGTACAGGTCTTGGACTTTCAATTGTTAAAAAGCTTGTAGAATTACACGGCGGTAAGATTCGAATTACAAGTCAGCCTGGAGTTGGAACCCGATGCGAGGTAGAACTGCCTAGATTAACAAAATCCGAAAAGTAAGAGCCAAAAGAGACTTTGCGTGTATACGCGAAGTCTCTTTTTACTTGCAGTCAACTAAGCTATTTTGCTGGCTCAAGCTCTTCAAGTGCCCATTCGCAAAATTGTATAGAGCTCTCCATATCCAGCACTCGTTTCTGAATGAGTAAGTAGCGTCCAAAAGTGGTTGCTTTTAATTCACGACTCTCACTTCGTTCATCACGCAAGACTTCGTTAGCTTTCAGCAAGACCTTGTATCGTTCTAGCTCACTTTTACAAAACTCCGCTCGTTTTTGTAGAAGTTCTTTTGCATCCTCGGGTTTGGAGAGCCAAAGACTATACAGCTTAAAATGTAGCTCGTCCCGTAGGACTGGAGGCTCAGCTGGAGTTTCCACCCAATTCCGCAATTGCTCAAGTCCTGCTTCCGTAATGGAGTATTCCTTTTTATCCGGCTTATCCGATTGCTCAATGAGCTGATATGAAATGTAACCTTGCTGCTCCATGCTCATAAGAAGAGGGTAGATTTGACTATGTCCTGCTCGCCATAAGGGTTTTATATTCTGTGTTAATTCATATCCAGACAACGAGTTAGCACTTAGTAAAGCAAGAAGTCCATAAGACAGTGTATTCATTACTATGAAGCCCTCCAGTTATTATAAATCCGTTTTCATTGTGATTTTTGGCGATATGTCATCATTGACATATTATCCATACGATTATAACATTATTTAAGTTGAATTATATATGTAAAAGTAGACATATAAAAAGATAAGGAGGGGTAGCGTGGACGTTAAACAAGAAAGTAAAATTCATTTTTGGCCTATTATGATTGCCATATTCTTCGGAAACTTCGTCTCTGTCTTAAGTACAACGACCATCAACATAGCTGTTCCTCTTTTAATGAATCATTTCCATTCGAGCCTGAACACTATGCAATGGATGGTTACAGGTTTTATGCTAGCAACGGGAGTAACTGCACCACTTGCCGGATATCTGGGAGGCAGATTTAGCTATAAGCGACTGTATCTATTCGCTTTGATGGGATTCACCATGTTCTCCTTACTCTGTGCAATAGCTTGGAATCCAACCTCTTTGATTGTATTTCGAATGCTTCAGGGGTCTTGCAGCGGGCTGATTATGGCCTGTACGATGACGATTATATTCCAAGTGATTCCAGCTGAACGCAGACCTTTCGCCGTGAGCCTATGGTCGCTATCCGCGATGGTAGCCCCAGCCATAGGTCCGACATTTAGCGGATGGTTACTTCAGTATGCTAGCTGGCACTGGTTATTTTTAATTAACATTCCCATTGGGATCATTGCTGTTATTCTAACCGTAACGTTAATTCCATACTATCGAATGAATGTTCCGAAATCATTTGATATTCCTGGCTTCCTAACTGTTGTACTGGGCAGCTTATCTTTATTAACCGCATTTAGCCAAGGCAATAGCTGGGGATGGGGCTCATGGAAGACCCTATCCTTAATACTTGTGGGGATCGTACTTTTAGTTTTCTTCGTCTTGCACGAGCTGAAGGCGGAAGTACCACTGCTGAATCTGCGTGTCTTTCGAAATCGGCGTTTTACTGCCATGCTTAGTATCTATAGTTTGGTGACGATAGCAATGTATGCTGGAACTTACTTAACTCCATTGTTCTTACAAACGGTAGAAGGAGCAACAACACTTAAAACGGGGCTTATCTTATTGCCATCTTCGATTCTTCTGGCTTTACTTAGTCCAATCGTAGGTAAGATGTATCCAAAGTTTGGGCCTGTGAAGTTAATTTCTGCTGGTATTTTATTTATTTTCATCGGTTTATTCATGATGAGTCGGCTGCATACAAATGTTTCTTACAGCTTCATTATGTGGGCAATGGTGGTTCGGAATTTAGGTATTGGATTAGCTAACGTTCCGAGTAGCACAGCGTCTATGGAGGAAATTCCAGTCGAATGGTCAGGTCATGCCACATCGATCAACAACTGGGTTCGGAATGTGTTAAGCTCACTTGGGATTGCGGTGTTCACTTCTATTTTGTCCACAAGATCCATATTGCACTCTAAAGAATTGATCAGTTCAGGTGCAGGTAATGCAGATTCGATAAGATTATTATCGTTCACTATGGGTGTGAATGATGTATTCGTAGTCGGCTCTATCATCGTGTTGTTTGGATTACCACTTATGTTTTTATTGCGCAAGAAGCGTAGTGTAATTTCTGTTCAAAGTGCGGGATAACCTTCGCATCACATTAGAAAAGCAGACCAAGGACTTAGCCTTGATCTGCTTTTTTTATATGTTAAGTTAGTGCATCATGTCGCCCATTCCACCCATGCTGCCCACAATTTCCGGATTGATCATCCCAAATATCATCGCGATATGTGCTACAACCAAGAATCCACTGATGAGTATAAAATGAAGCTTCATTTTCTGTTCATCTGTTCGTTTACGAGCGATCAGACCAAGATCTAACAAAGCTAGCGGTAATAAGAAAAGCACTCCGCTCAAATAGAAGCCTACGGCTACCACGTCAACCCATGTGTGCCACTCACCATTCACTGACAAAGGGATGAATGCGGTAGGAAACAAGTAGAGGAATACCCCTGTGAAGTACAACCCCGCCAGAATGCTACAGAATTTGTTAAAGGTCCGTAAAGAGCCTTTTAGATTTTTGGTGAACAAAATAATAAACTCTGTAACGGTGATCGTCTCAGCAAAAATCACAGGGATCGCCATAAATAAAATCAAGTTCCAAGGCTGATTATCCGCTAGCAAAGACATATAATGGGTCATGTTCATAAAATACTCCTCCGATATATAAAAATAACTTTCGTACTGATCGTATTCGAGAAGTATGTGGAAAGTATGTGGAAACGAAGGTATTATAAATACATCCATTAATATCAATTGAGGGGAGCAAGACAGCAGTGGGAAGAGGACTACAAAGTATTTTATTTGATTTGGATGGTACATTAACGGACCCTAAAGAAGGCATAACAAAAAGCGTAGAATACGCATTGAACAAATTTGATATTCAGATCGAGCATTTGGATAAACTTCTTCCATACATAGGCCCACCTCTTTATGATTCATTTATCGAGCTGCATCAGTTCTCAGAGGAACAAGCGCAACAAGCAGTTGTATTCTACCGTGAGCGTTACAGCACCGTTGGAATGCTTGAGAATATGGTGATTGATGGTATACCGCAATTGCTGGAAGACCTCAAGAATAAAGGATTTTCATTGTATGTAGCTACCTCCAAGCCTACTGTTTTTGCAGAACAAATTCTTGAGCATTATAAACTAGATCATTATTTTGAGCATATCGGTGGTAGTAATCTAGATGGCACCCGTTCTAAAAAGAAAGATGTGATACAGTACGTACTCGATCAGAATGCTATTCTTCCGGAGGAAGCTGTGATGATTGGGGACCGAGAACATGATATTATCGGTGCTATAGGTTGTGGAGTAGAATCTATTGGTGTGACGTTTGGTTACGGACCTAAAGAAGAACTGGAGAATGCTGGGGCAGATCATATCGCTTATCGTGTAGAAGAAATTGCGGATATCATCCAACATATATCATTAAGAGAGCGGTGTGCGAAATGATCCAACCTCGTAATTCAATCTTGGAGGGCAATACAGTCAAGCTGGTTCCAATGGATGACAGCCATGTAGAAGGGCTAGCGAGAGTATTAAGAAATCCAAACATCTGGGAATTTACTTGGCGAAAAATAACGTCGGACGAGCAGGTACAGGATTTAATCACAACCGCATTCGCAAATCAAAACAATGAATCGCAAATCCCCTTCGTCATCATTGAAAAAGCTACTGGACAAATCGTCGGTACCACTCGAATCATGCATCCGGATTTGGTTCATCGCAATGCTGAAATCGGATGTACGTGGATCTCACCTGAATATTGGAGAACGAGTGTGAATACCGAGGCTAAGTCATTACTGCTTCACTATTGTTTTGAAGAGCTAAAGCTGATTCGTGTAGAGTTTACAGTGGTGAAGACTAACTTGAGGTCACAAAGAGCGGTAGAACGATTAGGGGCTGTAAAAGAAGGGGTCCTACGCCAGCATAGAATTAGATCTGATGGTTCGATTCATGATAATGTTGTCTTTAGTATTTTGGATAAAGAATGGCCATCGGTAAAAGAGAATCTGCACTATTTATTAAATGAGAAGTACTCATAATTGTATAAAAGAAGCCAAGAGTCCCTCTCTTATGGAGAAGGACTCTTGCTCTATAGATCAGCCAATTGGCTGTTTATGGTTATTGTTTAGGACTTACAAGAATTTTCACTTGATTTTTTTCCTTCAAAAGCGCCTCAAACCCGTGTTCAATCACTTCGTTCAATTTTATTCTTTTAGTCACTAATTTGTCTGCAGGGAAGTAACCTTGTTCCATGAGACTAATTACTGCTGGGAATACATCACGGTATCCGATGATACCAGTTAAATTACGTTCTTTAAGTACGATGTTGTTTGGAGTAATCGTAGCATCTTTTTCAAAAATACTAACGATCATGATTTGACCACTTAATTTAGTGGAATTGATAGCTTGTGTTAGAACGGGAGGGACACCTGTGACTTCAAAAGCAACATCCACGCCGCCATTGGTACGTTTTTGAATTTCTTCAACCACATCATATTGTTTAGGATCGATTACAATACCACCAAGTTCCTCAGCTTTGCTCTTACGTTCTTCTGAGAGTTCAACAACATAAATTTCAGCTGCACCGGAAGCTTTCAAAGCTTCAATCACAAGCAAACCGATAGGACCAGCGCCAAATACTACAGCCTTATCTCCGACCTTCAATTGACTGGAACGAACAGCATGCAGAGCAACTGCAGAAGGTTCTACTAGAGCGCCTTGCTCATAGGACAAGCTGTCAGGAATTTTGTGCACCATATGTTGGTCTGCTGCAACGTATTCTGAGAATCCACCGCCGCCTCCAGCCAAACCTAGGAAGCCCATTTTTTCACAAAGATTGTATTTGCCTTGTCGACAAGCTACACATTCACCACATGCAAAAACTGGTTCAACGACAACTCGATCACCAACATTAAACTTGCTAACGCCTTGACCTACTTCAACGATTTGTCCAGAGAATTCATGTCCCATTACGACTGGCGCTTTTTCACCAGTAAGGGGATGATCTGTACCTTGGGGAATGAAAATAGGACCGGCTACATATTCGTGAAGATCGCTGCCACAAATCCCGCACCATTCTATTTTGATTTTCACTTTTCCTTCAAGTGCTGCTGGTTCTTCAATCGTTTCTAACCGTAGATCTTTGACGTTATGCCATCTTAATGCTTGCATATCATTCATCTCCTAGATTAATTAATTGATAATAAAAAGTGTTTTTCTCCTGGAAAAGAGGAAACGTTTCCGAGAACAAATATGTCACATAATTTTCATATTGTCAAATTTAAATACTAAAATATTAATATCGAAAATTAGTGAAAATTTTCACCTAAACTTAGCGATAGCAGGCATATATAGACTGTGTGATACTTGCTATAAGTGCTTTTATAAGTCCATATATGTTATAATAAATACATTGGGAAAACGGCTTGAATGAGACGGATAGATTTAATAATAGCTATGATTACGGAAACGATTCCGAAAATGAGGGGACTATCAACTTGGCTAATAAAAACAAAGTAACCATAGAGGATGTAGCGAAACGAGCGGGAGTAGGTATTGCTACTGTTTCAAGAGCGATTAATAATTCGGAGGGAATTAGTTCCAAGACTAAGGCATTAGTACTGCAAGTGATTGAGGAGATGGGTTTTACACCTAATACCTCTGCACAAAGTCTGAAGATTCGCCAAACGAAGCAAATCGCTCTGGCCGTTCCCGACATTCGAAATGCCATTATTCCAGATATCGCCTGGTCCGTGGAGCAAGCAGCTAAACAGGACGGCTATCGAGTCATTCAGATTAATACTTCCGGAAATCCGCGGACAGAGCTCGAAACGATTCGTGAGATCAAGAAATTACATGTTGATGGACTCATTATCATGCCTCTTGCTTATCCTAAGACTATGGTAGAGCTAATTAATAAATCGAGTGTTGCTGTCTCCATCATTAACTACGGGAAACGCATTACAGAGAATGTGAAAGCGGATGTCGTAAGCCTGTCACGTTTTGAGGGCCAGCTAATCATGGAACATCTAAGCAATATTGGCCGAACTAGAATTGCTTACGCAGGAGCTCAGAAGGATCTCATTGAAGATCGTTATCTTGCCTATCAGCAGGCGTTAAATCAAGTGGATATTTCTTTGGTTTATTTTGGAGAGGATTTCTCCTTGCAAACGGGGGTACAAGCTGCAGATTATTTCTATAGCCTGACCCATATGCCAGATGCAATATATGCTGTAAATGACATGGTTGCTATAGGGATTGTAAACCGATTTAAAGAGTTAGGCGTTCGTGTTCCTGAGGATGTGGCAGTGGTAGGGGTGGATAATAACGCATGGACAACCATTACAAGTCCGCAGATTAGTTCGGTCTCGATCATGGGCAATGAAGTCGCCCGATTGGCTACTCAGCTTCTGTTGCAACGCATTCATGATAATATTACGGGCGACTACCAAAGAGTACAGCTTGATCCGCGTTTAATTGTGCGAGAGTCTAGTGTTTCGGTTAAGCATAGTACGACAGGTTGAAAATCCTCTAAATCCTGTTAGACTTAATACTAAGTAAGTTGATGGGGGAATATGAAATGAGGAGATTATTATGGCTAATATATATAAAAGCGTAACAGATTTGATTGGTAACACACCGTTATTGGAAATTTCGAAATATAGTAAATCTCAGAACGTTGAAGCAAAAATCCTTGCCAAGTTAGAGTCTTTTAATCCTGGAGGTAGCGTCAAGGATCGTATAGGTTATGCGATGATCAAAGATGCTGAGGATAAAGGCTTAATTCACAAAGATTCTGTAATTATTGAGCCAACAAGTGGCAATACCGGCATTGGCCTTGCAATGGCTGCGACCAGCCTTGGGTACTCGTTGATTATCGTACTTCCGGATACGTTCAGTATTGAACGCCGTAAGGTGATGGCTGCACTTGGTGCTAAGCTTGTATTAACACCTGGAGCTGAAGGGATGAGCGGTGCTCTGAAAAAGGCGGAGGAATTGGCAGCGGAAATTCCACATGCATTCATTCCACAACAATTCAGCAACCCAGCTAACCCTGAAATTCACAGAACGACAACTGCAGAGGAAATTTGGCGGGATACTGATGGAAATGTAGATATTTTTATTGCGGGTGTTGGTTCTGGAGGCACCATATCAGGGGTTGGGGAAGCTTTGAAGGCTAAGAACCCTTCTGTTCAGATCGTCGCTATCGAACCGTTTGATTCACCGGTATTATCTGGTGGCCGGCCTAGTGCGCATGGAATTCAAGGGATTGGGGCTAACTTCATTCCGGAGATTTACAATAAAGAGGTTGTTGATGAGATTTTTCAGGTGAAGAATAAAGACGCATTTAATGTAGCGCGTGAAATTGCCAAGACCGAGGGATTACTTGTAGGGATCTCGTCTGGCGCCGCGGTATATACAGCTACAGAAATTGCTAAACGTCCAGAAAATAAAGGGAAGACGATTGTGGTGATTTTGCCTGATACTGGGGAACGTTATTTAACAACTACTCTGTTTGATTTTAATGAATAGCTTGAACCAACCTATGACTTGAAGTTGATACAAATTTGGAGGCTCAGCGGAATGCTGAGTCTTTTTGTGTATTTAGTAATTAAAGAGTGATCAATTCAGCCTTACCAATGGCTATGGTACAATATAGCATAAATCGTAGTAGTTCTAAAAAAGGAGTATGAAACGTGTGAATGTGTTCAAAAAAGTTAGAAATAATTATGTGATTTGGCATGCAAATCGTATTCAGTTACTGGATTTTCCTTCAAGTCCTGTCGTTAGAAAGAAAGTGGTTTTTTCGGGTAGAGTTCAAAACGTAGGATTCCGTTTGGAAATATATACGATTGCTGAAAGAATGAAATTAACGGGTAGGGTACAAAATTTAAACGACGGAAGTGTAGAGGTAGAAGTACAAGGAGAAGAGCAGCGAATCTCTTTTCTAGTCCATTGCATGAAATCATTGAAACGGGCATCTGTAAAGAAAGTAACTATGAGTGATCTGCCTATTCATGAGAGTGAGAAAGATTTCACGATAGTAAAATAAGTACATATGGATTAGTAGAATTAAGAAGTGGATTATATTGCGCTAGATTAGGAAGATAGAGGAGAAAAACATGAATAGATTAATTGGGATTAAAGTTTCTCAGTTCATTCTTCTGATCATTTTAACAATCGCTTGCTTTATATATGGTATTGATATTATTGATCAATTCGATGGAAAGGTATTCAGCCACGCGGCTGTACTCTTTGGGTCCTCTTTGAGTTTTCTTTGTTTATTGATTAGTGTTGGAATAATGCTTGGATTTTTAATTGAAGGGACATCCGTGTTCAGTACAATCATTTTAATGTGGCCGTTGATACATATTGGTCTTGTAATTCTCTTATTTATTGTTGGGGCGCTGCTTTGGGAATTACTCTATGTAATAGCCCTTTATCCTTTAATATTATTGCCTATTAATTTAATTGGTGAGGGAATATCATTAGGGTTTCAGTTAAACCGATTAGTTTTTCGTAGAGATCAAAATAAATTATCAGAGTTTTTCATAAGCATATTGATTAACCTAATTATTATTATTTTCATTATTATAGCTATATCTAAACCTGAAAGTGCTAATTTCTTTATGTGAATTTGGCGGCCGGGGCTTTATGTAACATCTGATGTGTGGTTTATTGAATAGAACAAAATGGAACTATTGTGTAAACTGAGCGTAACCGATAAATAAAAGAGATTATGATAGAGCAGGAGGTACATATGAACTACAGAATTTTTAGAAAAATGCTTCTTACCACACTTGCCACCCTGATGTTAAGTGTTTTGCTTCTTCCGGTTTTAACTTCAGCAAAGACAGCTGTACCTAAGCATACTGGGTCATTTTATGTGAATGATTTTGCGAATGTGATCGACGAGAAAGCTGAGAATTACATGGTGAACTATGGAATTCGATTACATCAGGATACGGGTGCTCAAGTCGTAGTGGTGACAGTCGATTCTACAAATGGAGTTTCGATGGAAGAGTATGCAACTTCGCTATTCAATAGCTGGGGTGTAGGCTCTGCGGATAAGAATAACGGGCTTTTGCTACTTCTTTCTATAAAAGATGATGACTACTGGGCGGTACAAGGTAAGGGTATTGAGGACACGTTGCCTAACAGTAAGATTAAAGATATTCTCTCTCAATATCTTGAGCCGGATTTTGCAGCTAAAACATATAGTAACGGTGCACGTAAAACTTATGGCGCTTTTATTCAAGCCATGGGTGGGACCTGGGTGGAAAATGTCGGCACCAAAAACTATGTATCCGATAATGCCGGTGTACTCAAAAAAGTAACAAAGGATTATTTGAACGAATCTAGCAACAGATATAAAACTACAACTGGAAGCGGAATTTATGTGGTTACTGTAAAGAACGCAGGAGATAAAACACTTCAGGATTATACCTACATGAAGTTTGCCTCCGTTGCTGCTGGCCCTAAGGATGTTATGCTCGTGCTAGACATAGGTGGAGACAACTATCATGTTCTGCAAGGGAAGGACATCGACAAGGTTCTAACTAATGATGCAATCAGCAATATTTTGGATACTGTACTTGAGCCCCAATTTGTGAAAAAAGATTACGGAACGGGAGCTACGGCAACTTCTAATGCTTTGTACAGCTTCTTATTGGCTAGAGCGGATCAATCCGTTGGAGCGACGGGAAACAGTGGAGGCACTACAGCCGCCAATTCTTCCTCAACAACCACTTCAGCAAAGGAGACTAGTGTTAGTGTAGGAAAAGGCCTTCTAATTTACTTGTTGATATTTGCTCCGCTCATACTATTCGGATATGGTCTTTCACGACGCAATAAATATATTGAAATGTACGGTTTGCCATTTAATCCGTATAGCCCAAGAAATATTCGGCGGTATGGGAATTGGTACGGTCAAGCGGATTACGGTTATGGTAGACGTTGGCACAGACGTTATAATAATCACTATAATAATCACCATCATCATCATAGAAACACACCATCCAATAACTCACAGTCAAGCTTCTGGGGAAACAGTGGTGGAGGCGGATCTACTAGAGGTGGCGGAGCAGGACGATATTCCTCAAGCAACGAGAATCGTGGGGGCGGAGGCTCGAGTAGTGGCGGAGGTGCAGGTAGACATTCTTCTAGCTCTTCCAGCAGCAGCTACTCTAACAATGATAGTGGCTCTTCCGGTGGAGGAGGTTATTCCGGCGGTGGTGGATCATCAGGTGGTGGAGGTAGCGCCAGCAGTGGTGGCGGAGCGGGTAGACACTGAATAAATCATGCAATTAATAAGAGGTGCAAAGGCGCTGTCTCACAAGTGGAAATTCTACTACTGAGACAGCTATTTTAATTGGAGGAGGGAGCTTATGTACCCCACTCAGTTTCTAGTATAAAGCCATCTGAATAATGAAGACGCGACTAACAAGACCACAAGAACACTTGCCAATGTGAAAAAGATAACCTGGTTGAAGAAAGATGAGATAATACTTCCAAATGAAAGCAACCAAATCATTAAATTTATAGTGGAGTTGTAACCTTTTAATTTGATACTTTGATTTCTTTCATCTTCTTCATAAATCACCATTTCTTCAAGCGCATTCTCGTCTTTAAGCAGCTTTCTAAGCTGTATTATGTTCATTATACAGACGCCTTCAATACCAAAGAAAAATCCTGTGATATACGCATCAATAGAAGCCAAATCTGCCGTGGTATTAAGCAATTTAATAATATAGGTACCTATTACAGCAAGTCCACCAATAACAGCGATAATTATTTTGGTACGTAAACGTTTTTGAATCCTCGCTTTATATTTTTGATTCATCATTTTCCTCCACCTCAGAGAAATCAAATACTTCCTCAATCGTTAATCCAAAATACTTAGCTATTTTATAAGCAAGGATTAAAGAAGCTGTGTATTTTTCATTCTCAATTGAAATAATGGTTAACCGAGTGACACGAACCGCTTTTGCTAATTCCTCTTGAGATATTTTTCGCTCTTTTCGCAATTCTCTTATTCTTGTTTTCATGTCATGCTCCCATGTATTAAATAATATCGAAAATTGCTTTCATGATGAAAACCGAAAACGACAACGTCGTACTTTCTTATTATATCAATAAAAAAATTTATCACAATCAAATAAGTATAGTTAACTATACAATATATGTATAGTCTGCTATACTTATTTTGGGTTTATTAAGGAGGATTGTGCGATGCGGAAAATTGAACTGAAAGATGTAAAAAAGACATTCAGGCGTGTAGATGCTATCAATGGATTGAGCCTTTCCATTCAGGCGGGAGATGTTTACGCCTTATTGGGACATAATGGAGCTGGGAAAACAACTACTCTTCGTTTCTTATTAGGACTTTTAGAGCCTGATGAGGGAGAGGTATCTGTATTTGGTTGTAATCCTAATCTAGAGGGTGACACTGTTCGTAAAATGTGTGGTGTTTTATCAGAAGACGTTGGGTTATATGAGCCTTTGAGTGTATATGATAACTTAAGTTATTTTGCTCAAATATATGGTATGAAACGTAGTGATTACGACAAACGAATAGACGAGCTATTGAGTGATTTTGAAATACTAGATAAGAAGCATTTGCCTGTTAAGGGCTTTTCTACAGGGATGAAGAAGAAGGTTGCTTTAACTAGAGCCTTACTTCACAAACCTAAAATCCTTTTATTAGATGAGCCCACGAATGGACTAGATCCAGTAAGCATCGATCATTTAAGAGTAATGCTGCATGATTTAGCACAAAAGTACGGGACCACCATTATTTTGACCACACATAATTTAGAAGAAGTAAAAAAGATCTGTAATAAGATCACAATAATGCGACATGGGAAAAACGTATATACTAACACAATGGCAGCATTAAAAGAGCAAGCCAATAGTAAAGTCCGTATTATCTGCAACCAAGATTTGTCCGCTGATTTGGAACGTCTTCATAAGGCGCTGTCTAGTCTTGAAATAAATATTGAATACAAGGTACAGCAAAACACCATTATCGTTGAACTAACAGAAAATATTGCGATTTCGAAGTTGATCAAAGTGTTAGCCACATTAGAGATAGATGTGAAGAATATTGAAACTAAGGAATTTGACCTCGAAGAGCTGTATATGCAGGTAGAAAATGGTGAGAAACCAAATGAATGAAATAGAAACCGTCTTTAGGATGCAGATAAAAGAGTATTTCAAGGATAAAGGCGCTCTGATCTTTCATTTATGTGCTGTAGTTCTCATAGGGATCGTAGCTCCTGTGTTTCAAATGAACGATACTGTTTTGTTGAGCGGATCAATCTTATTTCCACTTACTCTGTTAAAGCAATGGACAGCCAATAGCTTTGCGGGTGAGAAAGAAATGAAAACGATAGAAACATTATTATCCTCACCAATTAAGAGCAGAAGCCTATTTTATGGAAAATGTATGTTTTGCATCGTTAGCAGTGGAGTTTGTTATTTATCCATATTCATTTTAATGCTATTAGTGAAGAGTTTCACATACAAGCCTTTTCAAAACAATTTTTGGGAATGGGTAGGTATGTTGATTCTATTTTTTCATATTTTATTAGCCGTCACTTTAATAGGAGTAGATCGATCCATTACTTCTGATGATATCCAGAAGGCGAATAGTAAGCTAAGCGTAGTTTTTTATCCGATTTATATTTATATTGTTATTCTTTTTAATTTATTTACTCAGCATTTGATGGTGGCTACTTATTTACTATCAGCAGTATTTTTAGTCGTTTTGGTAGGGGTTAACTCTTATTTTATCTTTATAAGAGTTAAGAAAATGGATCGTTCGTATTTTCTTGCAGAGTCATATAAGAAGGTAGGTGTTTTTGATGAAATCACAAATGTCTAGTGTTCTTCATCATGAATGGAAATATTTCGTAGCTTTAAAGCGATTTCGGTTTAGCATGCTTTTCTTAATCGTTGCACCAGCCATCTTTACGATGCTAGCCTATATTTATTTTGGCAAATTGAACTTTTATTATCCAATCATCATTATGGCTCTAGGTGTGCCTCGAATAACAGTAAATATGATCTCATATTCGATTGGAGGAGAAAAAGTATATAAGACCTTTGAATCTTTATTGTCAACGCCAATACGAACAGAGTCAATGTTCATTGGGAAGAGTATGATTGCAATCCTGATTTCATTAGTAATGCTGGTAGTGTCGTCATTGTTTACTTGGCTGAGCGCAAACTTCATCCAATATGTTTTCATGCATGAAACCAGCCTCATTTGGTTCTCAACAGCACAAAGTATATTAATCTTTGATAATCTTCTGATTTGCATATTCATGATCTTTATAACTGGAATATTATCCATGGTAATGCAAAAGCCACGACAAGGATTACATATTGCTTCAGCACTAAGCTTCTTGACGATGGTACCTTCTTTACTGGTTACATTTGGTGTAAAGCATCCATTAGAATGGTCAGCAGGGATTATGATTATTTTGCTGGGAATAAATCTATTCTTCATTTGTTATGTATTGCAGCGAATAAAGAGACCACAAATAATGGCAAAATTATAAAAGAGAACTAACAATCGTCGTATGATGAGGATCGTACGGCGATATTTTTGTGTATGCTCAGAAACTTACGTATAACTAGTAATTCCCTTAACAGAAACTTTTCATAAAATTTATCGTCTATGATAAAGTTAGACATTTATTTTCAAATTCCGTAATAGTCAGGGAGGAAAAAAGAAGTGAGCACTTCATCATTACCTCAACGTTCCACCGTACGCAAAAAGAAGCCAACAAAAAAACGTAAGAAACGGAGCTTTTTCCGAACACTATCCAAAGTGTTTTTATTCTGCTTAATTTTGTTGATTGCTGGAGGAGGTTGGTTTTACTTTGCACCTTCGGCTAAAAATCTGCGCTATTCAATCGCTGATACACTGATTACAACACAGCACCGCTACATGGCTAAATATATTATTGGTGAGGACGGATTAAAGAACAGAGTGACTGAATATAGCGCCCAATTTGAAGAGATGGGGGTCGAAAAGGACACACATACCATCATTCCTGAACCTGAAGTAAAAGAGAAACCACTGGTCGAGATAGAAAATGTATCAGGTAGTGGATATTCCGGATATGTCATGATCGTTAATGATCCTACTAAAGTCCGTTTGGGAATTCCAGATAAGGTAGGATCAGGTGAGAAAGTAACTAGTATGGTGAAGCGCACAGGTGCTATCGCTGGAGTTAACGGTGGTGGATTCGCTGACCCCAACTGGAAAGGTAACGGATTTAAACCTATCGGTATTGTGATCTCACAAGGACAGTTATATTACAACGGTCTCGGTGGCAAGAAATCCACGCAAATCGTAGGTCTTGATAAACAAGGGAAGATGGTTGCTGGAAATTATACTTTAGACGAGATTAGTAAAATGGGTGTTCAGGAGGCAGTAACCTTTAGCCCTCGTTTAATCGTCAATGGAAAAGGATTGATTAAGAACGCGGCTGAAGGTTGGGGAATTGCACCAAGAACAGCGATGGGCCAGCGAGCTGACGGAGCGATTATATTTGTTGTTATTGATGGAAGACAACCTACTTATAGTATTGGTGCAAATCTATACGATGTGCAGCAAATCCTTCTTAAGCATGGAGCAGTGATTGCTGCCAATTTGGATGGGGGTTCTTCTACCGTACTGGTAAAAGACAACGAGATTATGAACAAGCCATCTTCTCAATATGGGGAACGATATTTACCTACGGCTTTTCTTGTGTTTGAGCACCCTGAGCAAGTCGATATGCCGAATATTTGGAAAGGACTTGACCCCTCCAAAATTGATGCTGCTAAGAAGCGTACACGCTAAAGCACTCTTAATACGTAAATAAGATAAGGATTATCTTGGATTGCCATATGAAAATATGCTACGATATCACCTAGCATGAAACAGAATACAGAACTAACAGGTCTGGAACAGGGGGAATAGGAGTGACGTTGCAACAACTCCGCTACGCTATCGAAATTGCAAATAGTGGCTCCATGAATGAGGCGGCAAAGAAGCTCTTTGTTTCTCAACCGAGCCTGTCCAATGCCATTAAAGAGTTAGAAAGTGAACTGGGGATTACGATTTTTGAGCGGACCAACCGCGGAATCAGTATTTCCGTTGAGGGGATGGAATTCCTGGGTTATGCCCGCCAAATTATTGAACAGACGGAGCTTATGGAGAATCGTTATACGGGGAAAAAGCGTAGTCCGATCTATTTTTCCATTTCTACGCAGCACTACGCCTTTGTGGTTGATGCCTTTGTTAATCTCATGAAGCACAATGACGTCTCAGAATACAACTTTAGCTTGAGAGAGACGCAAACCTACGAGATTATCGAAGATGTACGTACCTTGCGCAGTGATTTAGGAATTCTTTATATTAACGAGAGTAACTATAAGCATATGAATAAACTGTTTAGTGATGGCAATCTGAAATTCACACCACTTTTTAATACCGATCCGCATCTTTATGTTCGAACTGGACATCCGCTGGCTCGTAAGGAAGTTATTACTCAGGATGATATTGTGCCATTCCCTTATATCACTTTTGAACAGGGGGAGAACAATTCACTGCATTTCTCAGAGGAAATGTTAAGCTTTTCACAAATTGAGAAGAATATTAAGGTGAATGACCGAGCGACACTGACCAATTTATTAATGGGTACGGATTGCTATACGGTAGGTACAGGAATTCTGGCGTCTGATCTAAATGGTGATGGACTGAAGACGATTCCTTTTGAGAGCAATGAAGTATTTACGGTTGGCTGGATAGCGCATAAAGATCGCAGACCGAGTGTAATGGCATCTAAGTATATCGAGATTTTGAATGACCTGGTTTCAGGAAGTTATTTTGATCTAAATCATTTTTTACTATAGCAGTAGGAGGATCGGTATGATTAGACCCGTAATTGGCACCCAGAGAAATGCTCCACCCTTTCGCTACGATATCGTTGGCAGCTTCTTACGAACGGATGAGATAAAAACAGCCCGCCTCCAATATGACAATGGTGAAATCACGGGCAGTCAGCTTCATGAAATTGAGAATATTGAAATCGCCAAACTACTGGAACTGCAAAAAGAAGTGGGTTTATTGGCGGTCACAGACGGGGAATTTCGCCGTTCCTGGTGGCATCTCGATTTCTTTGTAGGGATTAAAGGAACTGAGAAGATTAACTTAAATCAAGGAAGAGCGGAAGCGGTTCAGCGCGCGGAATCTTTTCGAATCGTGGACCGGATTGCCTTTGAAGATCATCCAATGATCGACCAATTTATCGCTTTGAAACAAATGGCCGGAGACCGAATTCCGAAAATGACGATCCCTTCACCCGCTTTATTTCACTTTGTGGAGGACTTTAACGGGAATGAAGTTTACCCGGATCAAGAAACCCTATTCCAAGATATTATTGCTGTTTACCGAACTGCAATCCAAGCGTTCTATGATGCAGGCTGCCGTTACCTCCAGTTAGACGATACAACTTGGGGAACGCTGTGTAGTGGTAGACATCGGGCGCATTTACGAAGCAGAGGTACAGATCCAGATCAGTTGGCTAAGGATTATGTTAGGCTGATTAACGAGAGCATTGCCAATCGTCCAGGTGATATGACGATCGCGCTTCACGTATGCCGAGGTAATTTCCGTTCCACATGGTTCGCAGCTGGTGGTTATGAGCCTGTGGCCGAAGAACTTTTTTCGAATACTAAAGTGGATGCTTTTTTCTTGGAGTATGATAATGAGCGGGCGGGCGATTTTGAGCCCTTACGATTTATTAAAGATCAATTTGTGGTATTGGGACTAGTAACTACGAAACATGGTGGTCTTGAGAGCAAAGAGCAGCTCAAAGCGCGTATTGAAGAAGCGGCACAATATGTAGATATTGAGAAGCTTTGCTTAAGTCCTCAATGTGGGTTTGCTTCCACCGAGGAAGGAAATATCCTAACCGAAGAAGAGCAGTGGGATAAAATACGCCTCGTAATTGAAACAGCCCAAGAGGTTTGGGTATAAACAAAATAAGTTTTTAGAAGGCTCCTGTTTGATTTAGGGGCCTTTTTTATGCGTGTATTGTAACAGCTTAGAGGATTAACCTACCAGCGCACTTTACTAGAGCTATTAATCAAGGGTATAATAAGTAACAATTGTTTTTAATTCATGTTGAAAGAGAGCGGGAACAATATGGGTCGTAAGTGGAATAATATTAAGGAAAAGAAAGCCTCCAAAGACGCCAACACAAGTCGCGTCTATGCAAAGTTTGGTGTTGAGATTTATGTAGCAGCCAAGAAAGGTGAACCCGATCCAGAAGCAAACCGGGCCTTGAAGGTTGTATTAGAACGTGCAAAAACTTACAATGTACCAAAAGCCATTATTGACCGCGCAATGGATAAAGCCAAAGGCAGCGGTGATGAGAATTATGAAGAGCTTCGTTACGAAGGATTTGGACCTAACGGTTCGATGATCATCGTCGATGCACTTACGAATAACGTTAACCGTACAGCGCCTTTGATCCGTTCTACATTCAGTAAGAATGGCGGGAATATGGGTGTAAGCGGATCTGTAGCCTACATGTTTGACTCAACGGCTGTTATCGGTGTAGAAGGTAAAACTGCCGATGAAGTGATTGAGATGATGTTCGATGCAGAACTTGATGTACGTGATGTTCTAGAAGAGGATGAAGCGGTTATCGTGTACGCTGAACCTGATCAGTTCCATGCTGTACAAGAAGTGTTCAGGAATGCAGGAATCACTGAGTTTACGGTTGCTGAGCTGAACATGCTTCCACAGAACTATGTAACACTTCCTGAAGATGCACAAGCTCAATTCGAAAAATTGATTGATGCCTTAGAAGATTTAGAAGATGTTCAACAAGTGTATCATAACGTAGATTCTGAGGACTAAGAATAACATATAACAAGGCGATGGAGTTCGCCACAACCGTCTCTTAGACTAATGACTCCTACCAGAGTAAGCTTCACTGGTAGGAGTCTGTTTTGTTGCCAGAGACTAATTTATACTGACTTTGGGAGTTGCTGTTATGAATCAATGGTCTGAACGATGGCATGAATTCGCGAAGAAAAGAAGTCATTTTGCACTTTGGAGTACATTTATCAAATGGATTGTACTCGGAAGTGTGGTTGGACTCTTATCGGGAACTGCCTCGGCTTTCTTTCTGAAAAGCTTAGACTATGTAACAGATGTACGTTTAGAGCATCCATGGCTACTTTATTTGCTGCCTCTTGGGGGAGTATTTGTTAGTTTCTTATATATGCGTTACGGAAAAAACAGCGCTAAAGGAAATAACCTTATTATAGAACAAATTCAGGATGGTACAGAGACCATTCCATTACGCATGGCACCCTTAGTATTGTTAGGAACACTGGTCACTCACTTGTTTGGTGGATCTGCCGGACGGGAGGGAACAGCTGTACAAATGGGAGGAAGCCTCGCGGAGTGGTTTGGGAAATTAATCAAAATCAGCCCGTTAGATCGCAAAATACTGTTAATGTGCGGGATTAGCGGGGGCTTCGGTTCTATTTTCGGAACACCGCTGGCTGGAACCTTATTTGGTCTAGAGGTAGTAACCATTGGACTTATTAGCCAACAGGCATTACTTCCATGTTTTGTGGCTAGCTTTGTTGGTGATCTGGTCACCACTCGATTGTGGGGCGTTCATCATACTCACTATGTCGTGAATGAATTTCCAACCTTAAGTTTAATGATTATTCTAAAAGTGGTATTGGCCTCTGTAATTTTTGGTCTCGTGAGTATGCTTTTCAGTGAACTGACTCATTTACTAAAAAGAATCTTCACCGCCATGATAAGCAATCCTATGATAAAAGGTGCAGTGGGTGGTTTGATTATCATAGCGTTAGTATTCCTTGTAGGGTCCCGTGATTACTTAGGCCTCGGAATTCCATTAATCAAGGATTCTTTTGAGGGAGATGTCTCTCCTTTCGCTTTTTTATGGAAGCTGATCTTTACCGCCTTTACATTAGGAACAGGATTTCAGGGTGGTGAGGTTACTCCGCTATTTGCGATTGGAGCCACATTAGGTAATGCTTTGGCTGGAATTTTACATGTATATGGACCGTTTCTGGCAGCTCTCGGATTCATTGCTGTCTTCTGTGGAGCTACCAGTACGCCTATCGCTTGCTTTTTAATGGGGATTGAGCTGTTCGGGTCAGAGGGGGCTGTATACATGTTCATCGCTTGTGTAGTGAGTTATTTATTCTCCGGACATAGTAGTATTTATACTTCACAGCTTATTGGTGTATCGAAGAGCCAGTTCATTTCAATTCCTCAAGGGACTAGAATAAGTAATGTTAAACGACCTCGCAAAAAATAACAACATTTCCCGTTCTAAGTTGACAAGTAACGGCATGCGTTTTAAACTGTTACCAAACGAAGGGATGGTTTAACATGATTCATGTAGAAACTGTAAAGTTATATACCAGAGGCTGCTCCGAACAATCGGATACAAACGATGAAACGTTGTCCGGAGCTTAATCGAAAAGCGAATCGCTTTTTATATCATCGAAAGATAGCTAGGTCATTTTAGTGTGATTATTCATGCTTATTTGATTGCGCCATCTTCCGATGTTAATGATTAAGAGGCTGTAGACAATTTTCGTCTACAGCCTTTTGTGTTATATTGCTCAGTTTCTACACTGACATTTATATGTTTGTGCCGTTCATTCGTGTACTGACAAGCAGAAGGCTTGCACCTAAGGGTGCAGTGTCTTCTGCTTTTTTTGCGTTCTTAATTAATTTTAGAAAAGAGGAATAGGAAATGAGTTTACTTGAGGTTTCTAATTTATCACATGCTTTTGGCGATAAGGTTCTGTACAAGAATGTTTCTATGGAATTGTACAAGGGTGAGCATGTCGGTGTGGTTGGCCAGAATGGAACGGGGAAAAGTACGTTTATTAGCATTTTGACAGGCGAAGTGATCCCGGATGAAGGAATGATAAAGTGGCAGTCCAATATTACAATCGGTTATCTCGATCAATATGCTGTCATGGATGGAAACCGTACGGTTCATAATTATTTAAGACAGGCTTTCTCAGAATTATATGAACTAGAACGAAAAATAAATGAGCTCTATGAAGAGTGCGCTGTAACTGGCAACGAAACGTTATTACAAAAGGCAGCAGACTACCAGGAACGATTAGAAGCGCTAGACTATTATTCAATGGAGAGCAACATCAGTAAGATGGTTACCGGTCTAGGGATCAACGCGATTGGAATCGACCGTCCGATCGAGCAGTTAAGCGGGGGGCAACGGACGAAAGTCATTCTGGCCAAGCTTTTACTTGAACAACCTGATGTGTTATTACTCGATGAACCAACCAATTATCTGGATAAGGAACATGTTAACTGGCTCGCTGAGTATCTGATTGCATTCAATCAAGCGTTCATTGTAGTGTCTCACAACTATGCCTTTCTCGATAAAATATCCACTAGTATTTGCGATATTGAGGGCGAAACGATTAAAAAATACCACGGGAAATACTCGGATTTTGTGAAGCAGAAGGAACATTTACGAGAGAGTCATATCCGGCAATATCATGCACAGCAGAAAAAAATCGAAACCACTGAGCAATTCATTCGAAAAAACGGTGCAGGTGTTAATTCCAAAATTGCCCGTGGTCGCCAGAAACAGCTGGATAGAATGGAACGAATCGCTGCTCCGACATTTGTCTCCAAAGCGTCTATTCGCTTTAAGGAGCTTCCGTGCATGTCACAAGTAGTCCTTAAAGTGGATCACTTAGTCGTAGGTTACGATAAGCCTTTGTTGCCTAAATTGAAGTTCTCCATTCGCGGTGGACAAAAGCTCGTGATTACGGGCTTCAACGGAATCGGGAAATCAACTTTACTAAAGACGTTGGTTGGAGAGATCCAAGGGATTACCGGCAGGTTTCAGTTCGCAGAACAAGTTAAAGTGGGTTATTTCGAGCAAGATTTAACTTGGGAAGACGATACAATGACGCCTATTCAGGTGATTTCAGCTTATGATCCCAAACTGACTGTAAAGGAAATACGTCGCTATCTAGCGCAGTGTGTTGTTAAAGATAACCTTGTAACACAGTCAATACGTACACTCAGCGGCGGGGAACAATCTAAAGTTAAGCTGTGCCTATTACTGCTTTCAGAATACAACTTCCTAATCATGGATGAGCCGACCAATCACTTAGATGCTGAAACAAAAGATGCTTTACAGAAAGCTCTAATCCAATTTGGTGGAACTGTGATTCTTGTTTCTCATGAAGAACAATTTTATAAGGGATGGGTTGATCGTGTGCTCAACATAGGAGATGAAACCAGCAATAAAGGAGTTAAGTACTAATGCAAACCAATAATGATCATTGGAAAAGAAAAACAACCCTATTTCTAACGGCTCAAACCATATCTTTATTTGGATCTTCGCTTGTTCAATATGCGATTATTTGGTATATCACTCTAACAACTACCTCAGGGGTGATGATGACGATATCAACCGTCTGTGGATTTCTCCCGCAGATGGCCATCTCGCTGTTTGCTGGGGTATGGATCGACCGTTATAATCGTAAAAAAATGATCATGCTAGCAGATGGTATGATTGCGATTGCTACACTTATTCTCGCTGTGATGTTTTTGTTGGGTTATAACAATATTTGGTTGCTATATTTAATTTTGCTGATCCGAGCAGCAGGTACGGGCATACAGGTTCCTGCTGTGAACGCACTTATAACTCAAATTGTTCCAAAAGATCAGCTTATGAAGGTAAACGGAGTAAACAGCAGTATTTCATCCTTGATGATGTTTCTGGCTCCAGCTGCAGGTGGCGTGATCCTGTCGATTAGTACCATTGAAACTGCCTTTTTTATCGATGTGATGACTGCAATTATTGGGATCGGTATGATGTGGGTTCCTTGGTTATGAGATTGAAATAGCGCGAAGCGACGCATCCATTCCTACAAAGAGAGGCTTAGTAAAATAACTCAATGGGAATGTACTGCGAATGCCTCACGATAGAGTAAGAGATTTTCTTCTCAACAACGGGTACATGTTAATTGGAATTGATGGCCGTTGGAAAGCTAGACATAACAAACCCCTGATTAACTTGGATGAACTCGGAAATATAAGAAAATATAATGCAACTGTCTGAGACTTCTATAACTACTATCAACTTGCCAATAAATAGAGGACCTCGACAAGTAAGATTCGCCAATAGTAGGATCAATGGCTCTCTTGCAGTTACCTATAAGAAAAACAAAGGAGAATTAGTCATCAAGAAGCTTTTCAACGGATCTTTTCAAAGATAGGAAAAGACATTCTCCGACGTGAACGTAGATCTGGTACCGAATAAGCTTGTCTATACTGGAAGAGGTAGTATTATGGCGAGTTTAGCTGCAGATACTTGCCAGTGGTGTAGAGCATCCCGTGTTGAACTGGAAATGCACCATATACTTAAGTTAAAGGATCTGAAAGGTAAGGGACTTTGAGAAAAGGTAATGATCGTTAGAAAGCGTAAGACTCTTGCTTTATCTAGGAACTGAACTGCCACGTGAACTTGTACAAAGTAACACTTGGGCAATATGTAGGATGTTACCATCTGAAGAGTCGGATGAGGTGAAAGCTTCAAGTCCGGTTTCAAGGGGAGGCTAGAGAAACCTGTACATTAGTGTGTACAAGGCGCTTGGGGCTTACCCTACGAATAATCACGAAACATCATGAATGAGTACTTCAATAAAACCGTCGATTTGATCCACATCGATGCCGGTATTGAAGGAGTGTTTATTCCAGTGGATAAGACGGAGGAAGAACGGACTCCAGAAGAAGTCATAGACAATTTGGAAAGTGGGTATTCAGGTCAAGTCGTTGTAGATCTTAAAAAAGCAGGAGAAGTCATTTGTTAGCTATTAACTCGGTATACCCTATCGAAGCGAAGTATGCTCTTTCACCTTTTCATAATTGTGAGCTTAAGCCGTATCAACCGCAGTAAATGAATGCAAATGAAATGGTAGCTTTCAGATCTCAACTGTTCTTAACGAGTTGTATGAATCTAATAGTATTGTCGTTCATATTAATAATTTTAACGCTCGTTACGGCAGTTGCTGTCCAATCTATGAAGATGAGGTTTACCCGGTAAGGTAATAAAAACTTTGTATCCTGTAATATAACGATTGCAAGATTCAAGAAAAATAGCAAATTTTAGCTATATTTGTACACTCAACATTTTTAAAAAAAGGAGTAATCGAAAATCAAATTATCGAACATCTAATAATTATGAATCAAAATCATTTCCCTGGTTCACGAATTAAATCCTATAGATTACGCTTTATAGGTATTATTAACCATTTATGTTCGAAAGTCTCATTTTATTTTGATTATATGTTATATTGGTACTGCAGTTAAATAATTCCACATATGGAGGTAAAAATGAAGAAAATCATTGCAGGTTTATCTATTGTAAGTACGTCGTTATTATTCTCTTCTATTGTCAGTGCTGACACTCATAGCCCACGAGGTGGCAATGACAATGGTCGTATTCAGGCTTGGTACGATTCATCTATATCATCATATGGTTATACAAGTCATTTCGATCACGCTGTATCCACTTGGAATGGAAGAAATGCAAATGTCTCGATTTCCAAGACACTAAATAATTCTGGTCAGGTAGACAGGTATTATGTTGGAACTACAACGGAAATAGGTTTATATGGACGGAATCTTTGGTATAATGATCTAGGTATAAATGTAGATCCAGATTGGTTTTCCTATAGCCGCTCTGTTGTTTCGGTATATCATAATCAATTACAAAATCACAATAATGGTGTTAATTTTACGTCAACAAGAATTAGACATACTACTGCTCATGAACTGGGACATTCACTTGGGTTAGCACACACAACTGCAAGTGCTCAACTTAGTACATCGCTAATGACTGAAGGGAATAATCCATCTCTCAATAGAGACATCAACACTCCTTCAAGCTACGATCTCAGTGAGTTAAGATCCCTCTATGGAGGACCTGCATTAATGGCTTCCTTAAACACAGATACTTCTAATCAAAATGAGATTAATGTTGAAACGCAATATGAAAGCTATGCCACATTATCGGAATTATCAAATTATTCAGACCTTGTAGTTATTGCATCACCAACAGATGATTTTGAAAATAGAAAACATATAGCAACTTTTTACGATACAGGCGATTTACAAGATTATTACACTTTAAATAATCTTAGTATTAAAAAAGTATTAGCAGGAGATTCGTCAAACATAGTAGAAAATTTAGAAGTTATTGAATCAAATGGTTTAGTTGAATCTGGAGCACAACAAATAAAGATGATAAATGATGGATATAAAGAAACTCAAAAAGGATTAGAATATATATTATTTTTAAAGAAGGATTCACAAGGACAGTATCAAATAATAAATAGAAACGAAGGAACCTTTACTCTGGATGAGGTAAATTCTGCAACTACAAATAAACTGGGAACTTTTATAACACGAGATAATAATGTTAGGGATAATTTACTTAATGAAATTGCCAACGCATACTCAAATGAGTTATAAATTTATTATGGAGACTGAATGATCAGTCTCCATCTTTCTTCAGTAAGGAGGTAGTTATGAAAAAAATTAGCATCATTTCAATTTCACTGATAATTTTATTGATTTTAATATTTGTATTAATCAGACCAACGCAAGAGATCCTTAGCGTTAGCCTTGTATCGGAAACAACGGAAATCACTTACACTGACAGTGAAAGCATTCGAATCTTCGAAGATGCTATAAGAACTGTTAAAAAAGTACGCGGGGCTGTCGATGTGGGGCCACCATCCTATCGAATGACTGTTACTTACGCTGATTCTGAGGTTGTTGATTTTAGCCTTTATATAGATCTTAAAGCTAAAAATGGCTTTCTGATTAAAAATAGCAATAGCGAAAAGATGCTGAATTTAAAAGATAAGAATGCGGTAGAGCTAGCTGATCTTTTAAGTAAAGAAAAGTGAGAATAATATTTGAGACATTCTAAAAAGATCTTAAAGATTATAGTTTTAGAAACTCAATCTAAAAAATTAATTTTTATGTTGTAAATTGCAGTTTATTGATGAAAAACTGTAAATGTGGTAAATATATTATGTTATGATTAATCAAATTTTCTATTGTCGTTAGTGATACGACAGAGTTGGATTTGTACTGGGACACACCCAGTTCATAAACATAGGGCTTATTTTGTCATGGAGACGATAGACACCTGTTTGCTGTCTATCGTCTCCATGGCTTTTTTGTACCTATTGGAGGAGATAAAGTGGATATGGTTGATATTAGTCGAGCAGCTGAGTAAGTACTTGCTGTGTTGCATTCAGAAATGCTCCCGTTACATGAATATGATGAAGTTCATATCAATGTATCGGGTAGGGTAGATATTGACGCGACGGTGCTTGTAGCCTTCACGATTATCATACTCCCAAAGGAAAAATCAAGCTTGTCCATATGCGTGTCGATAGAGATTTAGAAGGTACGACTAATAGACAATTTTTTTGGCCGCAGACTGATGTATATCTTCTGTACTTAAGCGAAAAACTTGATCTTCCCTTAATTGTTATATGGGGTTAATTAAGTTTAGAAGAGAGAATTCGGAACCGTAAAATGTTTCCAGACTCTAGCTGCTGTTTCTGCACTTCGTATATGAAAAGAGACGTTTATGCGTATTGGGTTCGTCAATTCGATAATTGCAAGATCCTATTATTGACCGGTGAACGATCTTAAGAATCTAAGGAACGATCTAAGAAACCTGTTTTCATGCTTCATTCGGCACATGCGACGAACAAAAAGAATCGCACCGGTCCGCTAGCTGATAGTATCCAAGTGGAGACAATTCTTTTACTCGCTGGTATTACAGTGATTATGTGCGCCTTGTATGCAATGATTAAACTTCTTGCCTTAGCAAAGGACTACGATTAACATGAAGTTATTCCAAATAAATACAATCATAGCCCGGGTGATCTTAGATCGGTAAATTGTGGAGGGGGTTAGGTATGTATATCCATATATCTTCTTTAACACAGTTCCAAGGATTAGAGCCAATTGACTCATCCCTCGAGCTATTCCTTAATCAGCATTTAGATCGTTATGATAAGTTGGAGCCTCACATCCATGCTTTTGTATCGGAAGAGAAAAGAACAGATAGAATCATGAGTGAAGTAGCGCTGCTAAGACAAACCTATCATGAGCTCCCAAAACCATCATTATACGGAGTTCCAGTAGGAGTTAAGGATCTAATTCATATAGACGGCTTGCCCACTCGTGCCGGTTCAAATCTTCCTCCACAGGAATTAACGCGTTCAGAAGGTATTTTTATTAAAAAGCTGCGGCAAAAAGGAGTATGGTTCACAGGCAAAACGGTGACCGAAGAGTTCGCATATGCCGGGCATCTCCCAACTCGTAATCCTCATCATTTGGATCATACACCAGGCGGCTCTAGTGCAGGGTCTGCAGCGGCAGTTGCCACGGGTATGTGTCCATTTGCGATAGGCACACAAAGTTTGCGTTCTGTTATGGCACCAGCTTCTTTCTGTGGTGTTGTTGGATTTAAGCCAAGCTATGGACGTATCCCTTTGGATGGTGTTCAGTTGATGTCCCCTTCATTTGATACGATGGGATTTTTCACACAGGATATGGTTAGCATGGAGCGGATCTCTTCAGAACTCATCTCGGAATGGAGGCCTTTCGAATCTAACCGTAAACCAGTGCTTGGTATTCCAGAAGGGGTATTCATGACTTTATTGGAAGAGGACGCTAAACATACTTTTTGGAGCCAGATTAAGAAGTTGGAAGAGGCGGGCTTCATCATAAAAACGGTTAAGATGCCATGGGAAGATAGTTTCATCTATGGGGATGCAATGTTGAGATTAGTACAAGGGGAAATGGCTCAAGTGCATGCCGTACGATTTGAAAAATATAAAGATTACTATGGTTCGGCGATGCGTGCTGGTATTGAATCAGGTCAAACCATCAAAGAGGAAGAACTGGAGCGATATCGTAGAGGACAAATCAAATTGAGATATGATCTACTTTATGTTCAAAAGACAGAGGGGATTGATATTTGGGTCTCGCCCGCTCAAGCAGGAACTGCTCCATTGTGGGGAACACGGACAGGATGGGCTGGAATGACGGCCATTTGGTCATACGCAGGAGCGCCAACTGTGAGCATTCCTTCAGCCACTATTCATAACATGCCTTTAGGATTTCAATGTATTGGGGCTTACGGGCAGGATGAAGAGCTTATATATTGGAGTAGACTTGTATCACTAGCACTGGGGTGAGCCTATTTGGGCTACAGATGGGGCATGTTCGAGGTTAGATAACAGAGTGGGTCTTCAATACAATTGAAGATCTACTTTTTTTGTATGAAGTGAGAGTTTTTCTGTTAGGGATCGTCTATAGAGTATCGTGCTTCAAGGAGGCTTAAAGGTGAAGGGACATGTACCGAAAGTTGAAAAAGAGGAAGAAAGGCAATGGATCCTAAACGTTCTGGATGGTCATAAGGAAGACTATTCGTATCTTGTGAATCGATATAAGAATAAAATCTATGGCCTTTTGAGAGGATTGGGGGCCGATCACCAAGACGCACAAGACATCACTCAGGAGACTTTTATAAAAGCTTATCGTAAGCTAGCCTCACATGATTTGGATAAAAACTTTGCGGCTTGGCTGTATACGATCGCGACTAATGTACTGAAGGATCTGTGGAAAAAAACTCGTCCTATAGCGAGCTTACCAGACGATCTTGTAGAACTATCTCTTTCAGATAATCCAGAAGAAGAATTCATTCGATCGGAGCATCGCACAGAGCTGCATCAGTTAATGCAGAAGCTACCACCTAATTATCGTACGACTTTGCTGCTTCGTTATACCAATGATTTAAGCTATGAAGAAATGTGTACGCTCTTAGAGGTCCCTTTAAGTAAGATCCAAAATGACCTTTATCGTGCAAAACAACGACTGAAACATATCATGACACACCAGGAGGTGAAGAGCGATGAAGTGCTTAAGTCCATTTGAGATCGAGCAATACATCCTAAGTACATCCACCTCCCGACCTTTTGAAAATGTTGATCATATCGCTGCTTGTGCCCATTGTAATTTAATCTATCATACACTATTAGAAGAACAAGAGGAGTGGTCGCAAGCGTTGTTTGAAGAGAAGCTACCAGATTCTTTTACTGCTCAAGTTATGGCTTCAATAGAATTCGTAGAACTAGAGAAAGTAACGGTACCTGACAGGAAGCGAAAGAATCCGAAGATACTTAAGTCACTAAGAATAGCTATGGGAGCGGCTTTGTTACTTTTTGTTCTGAGTGCCGTGATTTTATATTCTGTGCCCACATTGGCAGAGACTTTACGTTCTCTTTTTGTAAAAGATAATGTGGACATTGGCCTTCTACGTGCACAAGAATTTGGGTTAGTAGAACATCCTAATATTAAGGTGAAGGATAAGGGCTATACGATAAAAATAGATGAAGCTGTAGCGGATCCTACTCGTGTGATTGTCGCACTACAGTTGTTCGGACCGGATGGAAAGCATGACAGACATCGCTTGGGTTTTGGTGAAGGAAATAAGATTGAAGTTAAAGATGATCAAGGAAAGGTCGTTGGAGAATTATACGATATGGGATTTACCAACGATTTTTACTATATGATTGCTAATTTCTCGGAGCCACTGCAAACCGATCAAATTATTGTCGAAGGTCATATTACTGAGTTGGGAAGCAAGAGCAGAAATATTCCTGCACTTCAAGGCGATTGGAACTTTAGTTTTTCGATGGATATGACAAAAGCGAATAAGCAAACGACCTCAACTCCACTAACGGGTAGCTACACATCTCCGGATGGTTTAACAGTGACCTTGAAAAGATTAACGCATATGGTACAAGGTGTCCGTTTTGAATTTGATACTAAATTAAGTGAAGAGGCATTGAGTCGTTCTCCTGGTGAACTATGGAAGCAGCAAGGCATGAAGTTCCATTTTGAGAATAGCGCGGGAGAAGAGATTCAGAGTGTCAATCCTAGAAAATCTCCGAGTAAGAGTTTCGTAATGTCAAGTTCTTCGATTCCAGGTGATAAGCCTGGACAAATGCATTGGAGCTATACGTTTCCAACTTTACCACAGGATACACCATATACTTTCGTGTTCGATGGATATTTTGTTCCTGAGAAGGATGGTTCGAGCGTGCAATTTGAGCCTTCGAAGTTGAAGGAACATCCGATTCCCTTTGATTTTGATGGAGATGAGCTGAAGTTATTTGACTTTACAGTGGAATCGCCACCAAATACCAATAGCAATGAGAAGGAGGGTTCATTACACTTTAGTGGAAAATTCAGAAATGAGTTTATGAACAGTGAGTGGATATTTAAGGATGTCGCTGGCAAAGAGTGGCCTCTTACAGGAAGAGGTGCTTATTCTCCCCGAGGATCTGGATGGAAAGATGGATATATTGAAATTGTTGAATCACAATCAGATAACAAAAAGTATTTTTTTCAGTTCCGTGCCGCTGGTCTTACTAAAATCCCTGATCAGCTTCAATTAATACGCACGATAGTCAACAGATTGTACACCAATGTAGATTGGTCCGTTCCTATCATGGAAGCTAGCAAAAAGCAGTAAAATCAATCATTTACCTTCCGTATTGTACAAGCAGATAGGAGCTCTGTCGCATTTCATATACTATCACAATCGAAAAGAGGTGGTAGTTTATGACTGCTGCAGAGAAGAGAAGAATTCAAAGAGCTTTGAATGCTTTGCGTAAGCAAAGAGTGGTTCTGAAAGAAAGCCTTAAAAGAATTGAAGCATTGCTTTGCAGATTGCCTATTGGCAGTCGTGAAAGATTTGAATTGTTAGCAGTAAGAGATTCAATCGTAGAAGCGCTCCGACTCAATGCTATTGCTATACGAAATTTAAAAGACGTTACTTGTGCTTGTTAATTCGTTGACCTTCTGAACCTTCTGATCCTTGTATCAACGATCAAAGTAAAGCTTTTTCCTGTCACATTAGGAGGATACTGTTTTTCTTTCTTATTGATCTGACGGGTAACGATAGCTCAATAAACACGATAAGGCAGCCGGTCAGTCAATGTGATCGGCTGCCTTTATTCAGCAAAAGGTCAGGATAGTTGAAGTTCAAACGCGGGAAAAAGTATCATAATAGAGTTTAGCCCCTAAGATGACTCTTAGTTTTTTTATATGACTTAATACAACAATATTTACAAATTCATGATACGATATTGCTAAATCAGGAAATAGATGCTCCATATGTAAGATAGAATTAATTATTGATGGAACTGTTGAAGATGGTTCATAACAAAATGATTGATGATCAACCAAGGACGTTTACTGAAACTATTATGATTCTGTAGAATGGGGGCCACTATATGTCATTAGTTAATGAAAAAGAAGAGTGTTTACTGATCGAGACATTAAAATCACATATACCAAATGTAGAGGAATTACTGAATCCAGCAGTTGAGGAATCAGAAATAAACCTTTTTGAGAGCATGATGAACTGCAAATTTCCAGAAGATTTTAGAAAGTTATACATGAATTCTAATGGAGAAGGAGAGCAGATTTTTGGCGTTATGGCTGGTCTTGGTTGGATGAACATTGAATCGATAGTAAGCAACTGGAAGTCCCTTTTGGAATCAGCATACGATATTATATCCAGCAAACCAGATATAATAAAAGATGGGAACTACAGAGAAGGTTGGATTCCTTTTGCCGAAGATGGTGGAGGCTCATATTTGGCAATTGATTTAGACCCCGGAGAAAAGGGCGTTTATGGGCAAATTATAACGATAGATCACAATTCTAGTTTTTCATATGTTATTGCGGAAAGTTTGGGACATTTCTTTGAATTTATAGATTCGAGCCTCAGAAATAGTAGTATTGGTATTCGTGAAGAAGATGATGTAATCATATTATCCCGTGAAAGTGGAAGTTTGTTGGATGATATTTTGGCTTTGACTAAAATGGATATCGAAGAGAACAGCCTTATCCCTGTAAGTGGATTTTGGGAAGAGTATTTTAAAGACGATGTTGAGAGTGGTTTTGTATCTTCAAAAACATTGAAAAAAAAGAGAATGGTATTTATTAGAGCTGATCAAGCTCAAAAATACGGAGCAATATCTTTGGATATTTTAACCCATATGGTTAATCTTAAAGAACTTATTATACATGCGGATGAAATTACTAATTTCGATGTACTTAAACGGTTGCCTTCTTTAGCAGAACTTGTGATAGGATCAGAAGCCTTTAAAGAGTCTGATTTGGAGTACTTAGTTTCTTTAGATGGGCTAAGGCAGCTAACATTAATAGGACTTCCATTAAAAGATATACATAAACTGAAAGATATAAAGAAATTAAAGAGTTTGAGACTATATAGAATGAACTCAATTGATAGGGGATTAATAGGAACTATAAAAAATTTGAAGGAACTAAGTTTAGAAGAAATGGAGGTTGGCGACCTTCTTTATATTTCAAACCTTAGTAAGTTAATAAAACTAGAGCTCAAACAAGTGACTATACCACATTTATCATTCTTAAAAGGTTTAAAGAACCTAACGTTTTTTGAGACGGATAGCTGTGCAATAGATGAATCACATATAGAGGTTATAAGAGAATTGAAGAAATTAAAGCAATTCACTTATCCGGTTGGAGATTTAACAATACTCAAAAATTGTATGAGTCTAAAGCAGATTGGAGTAGATGCATCAAGGCTTAAAGGGTTGGAGGAAATTTCAGACTGTAATATAGTCGATATAACTATATTTCATGCAACATCGAAAGAGAACGCAAAGTCCGTAGTCGCGGAGTTTAATAAATACTTTAAACTTCAGTCATATGGATGGCAGGTAACATGGAAAGATTAATGAAACTTGCCTACACTGAGCTTTATCATAATAGGGAAATTTTTATAAAAGAAAGGAGACTAGCCATATTGGTTAGTCTCCGTTGTTTATATTTTTTCGAAATGGAGAGTTTATGAAAAAGACTATTGTTTTTGTATTATCAATACTTATATTATTCTCAGGATTCGCAACACAAAGTTATGCGTCGTTGTCAGATACGCAATCTGCGGCAATACAGGCGTTGCTGGATGATGCCCGTCGTATATCAGGTGTGCCGGGAATGTCGATCTCAATACTTGCTGATGATGAAGTGTTCTACTTTTCTTCCGGGTATGCAGACCGTGAAAGTGGGTTGTCTGCAAGTGAAAATACACTATATGAGTTGGCCTCGGTCAGTAAAGCTTTTACCGGCATGGGTATTCTGCTGTTGGAGGAGCAAGGGCTGCTGTCAATGACTGACACTGTCCAAAAATATTTACCTTGGTTTACGTTAAAATATCAAGGCAAACCTGTTGATATGCAAAGCCTTACACTCAATAACTTTCTTCACCATACTAGCGGCCTAACAAATAGTAGGCATTCTCAAAATATTCCACAAGGCAATACACCAGATTTGCTGCAAAAGACTGTGGAAATGCTGGTAGATGCTGAGTTGGCGTTCCCTCCCGGTGAACAGTATAGCTATGGAACCGTTAATTATGACGTATTGGGTTTGGTTATTGAGATTGTGTCGGGACAAAGCTATGAAGACTTTATGAGCGAACAGGTATTTCAGCCGTTAGGTCTTCACCAGACGTATGTTTATAAAGAAGATGCTCAAGCCACCGGACAGTTGGCACAGGGCTACCGTTCTTCCTTTTTTATGACAACTCCATATAACGCGCCGGATTATTCCGGGAATAAACCCGCAGGCTACATCATTTCTTGTACAAAAGATATGGCGCGTTGGATGGGCATACAGATGGGTATTGTGCAGGACATACCCGAAATATTCCATACGGTTATCGAAAAGTCACATCAGGGCGATATGTCTGTTCCGGCAGTCAACGAAATGTATTATGCAGCGGGCTGGTCGGTAAACGCCAACCAAACGATTATAGAACACCCAGGGGGCAATCCCAATTTCGGAACCGAAGTGGCCATACTGCCAAATGAACGAACAGCCGTCTGCTTGCTGACCAACGGCGCAAATATCAATAGAAGCATGGTACTAAAAGTTAAAGATATATTAGACGGCAATCTAACGCAGTCATATGAAATAAGCGGCACACAGCTTTTGGACATCATTTTATCGTCTATCACAATTATTCTTTGCCTATTGGCTGTTCTGTTCTTTATCTTAGGATTACGCAGAAGGAAAACGAATGAGCGGCAGCCAATTACAAAAAAGCGAATAATCGTAACAGCTATTTTGCTGATTGCTACGATTGCCCTATGTATAATGTGCTGTGCATTAGATTGGCCAACGATACTTATTTGGCAAACATATAGTATTCTTACAGCTTTGATTTCGTCGGCATTATTAACAGCAAGCATTACATGGTTTGTATACACTCACCTATATAATGCCTCGCTCCGAAAATAAGTATTTTATTCGTTCGCTTTATTGGTAAAATGCGTATAGCGTATTTGGTTTGGTACAGCGGAAAGTAGAGTTACGAAATAGTGAGAAAGAATTGATTTAACGCCAGATTCACCTCAATATAACCATTTAAAGTTCAAGCAGAGATACCACTTGAACTTTTCTTTTGTTGAATTACTTGCACAATCCTTGGTGATTCTCAATCTACATACTGGCAGTAAAGCTCTATGTTACTATACATCGGATTTGTTGGGTCTCCGTTCATTACCGGAATCTCGTTATCCGAGTATATCCGGCGTCGAAGACTTGTCTACCGTTTCTAGCACTTGACGAGGCGTTTTAGTACCTGCTATGATTTCTTGAATATCTTTCCTAGATTTGAGAAAACAGGGCCAGCAACGCCCAAATTATTAACAAGGCACATGACATTGCCGCCTTGAAAGCATTTTGAAGTAACCCCTTTCAAAAAAGAGGAACCTCCTTTATTATCGACCCGTTGAATTACAAGCGATAGCGGATACATGAAGGATGTAATCTCAAATCTCATACATTAAAAAGACAGTTTTGAGGAGTATTCGTATGGAACATAAATTAACCTTAATTAATGTTTTTGCCGGCATAAATTCAGAGGAAGCAGTCTTTGAAGAGCTTCCTGCAGAATGCATAAGCGATAAAATATTCAAATTATGTGCATCTCCTGGGCTGGCTCTAGGGCTTGCGAAAGGAGATACAATAAAACTCCATCCCAATGGAGAGTTTGAATTAATAAAACATGGTGGAAATTTCTGCATTCAAATTTACAAAGAGGAGCTTATTAAAGAAAAGATAGAGACAGCTGAATCTATAGTCAAACGAGAGCTTTCCGGTTCTTTAGATGGATTTCATAATGGCTCGCTTGCCTTCACCGCGCCCATCAGGAATGGATTTCATGCCACCAATAAGGTTTTCAATATAATTAGAGATTTATTAGAATCGGAGTACTATTACTCTAATATTTACGAATATCCATATAACTTCGACGATGAAGAGTTAGTTAGCTGGGCTAGAGATCTGGATTAATCGCTTCAAAATATCAGTTCTCCGGCATCATACACTATCTCTGGGCCACATTTTTCAATATGATCTCCAATCCTGAGTCAAAAAAATAACTCGTAAACATAATATACCCAAAAGCTCAAGAGTTGCAGGAGGCAGATATGGTAGATGAAAGGCATCTTGTTTATTTCAAAGAACTCCTGGAAGGAAATGCTGAAATTTCTTTTAAGGCATACCTTTCAAATAATGAAGATTCTTTGCGCAAGCAATTTTCTCCGGCGAGATTTGCAAGACTGAAGTTCAAGTCAATTGATGAAATAATAAAGATTCTTGACGAAGAGAATATATCCTACAGCATTAATGATCATGCCGTAAGAAACGAAAAATATTTAGCAACCTTTCATCTGGATGCCTTGAATGAACAAGGTAGGCTTAAGGAAGGATTCAAAGACACCCTATTCAAAGGAACTGTTCACAACTTTAAAACCAAGGGGGAAGAAGCAGTCTTAACCCTCTATAAATACATCGAATACCCTAAAAAAATCAATAACAAAAAAAATATAGAAAAACTCCAAGACATCGAATGTTTCGCCGAATTGGAATTATCCTTAGGGGATGAAAGTCTTGGCTTATTTTTACTAAAGGCTCTAGCCTCTATTGAGCGTCAGCTTTCCGAAGTAGATGATATTGTCCTTAAAGCTCAGGAAGCAGTCATGAAGCACCATTCATCGAAAAGAGATTAATAACTTCTTAATTGGAGAGATCTGCCCTTTCAATTACTGAAATGGCATACCGCGAACGATGAAGGAGGACGATGATACCAGCCCAAATTCTAAACCAAAAAACCAATATTGAAAAAAGGTGATGGATGTGCAAATCAATAAAGAGTCATGCCGAGGGATCATTCTGGAATTCGACATTAGGAGAACAATTATTCTCAATTTATATATTAAAGAATGGTCTATGCCAGAATATAGAGTCATAATGACAAAACCGGAGATTGGCGTATATATTGAGTTATATTATTTTCCATCAATTGACGTTAATAATCCTGCAAGATTCGCAACAGTCGGCCTATCTAATTCCATTCGGAAAACTGGAAAACCTATTGAGAATGAATGGATGATAGCTTTAAAACCCGATTTGGGACAAGAAAACATTGATCGCATATTCTCATATTTCTGTGACATAATTGCCCATAATATTGAACATATCCAATCTTCGGAAGTACCACGAGTAATGACTGAGAGCGCACTCGCACCAGAAAATTGGACTACAAAAGCCCTTTTGATTGATGAACTAAGAGGAGAAAGTGAGGATTTAGAACAAATAAAAATAGGTGAAGAAATAATTAATGTCTTGTGGGTAGTACCAATTACCCCCAAAGAATCGCGTATAATTTTACAAGAAGGCATAGATGCTTTTGATGCTTACATAGATAATCATCACTATTCCATAATTGATCCCACTCGTCCTGATTAATAAGAGCAGTTCAATATCATTCGCACTAAACCAACCATACCCCCACAGGTGGGTCCTTGGCTCGCCAACCACGTTGTGGAAATTCAAACCATGTCTACGGTGGTGCCAGAAAGTCCAAATGACACTGTGAAGCGCTTGCTCGGCTAGGGCATTATTTTCCTTGAACAGGGGTAAAGGTTCTAGAGTATGACAGCGGAATTCTTGGATGAGAGTACAGGATTACTGATGAACAAGGTAGAAGATAACTGAAAGTAGAACAACAGAGTGAATTCCTTCCCAAAAGCGCCGCAAGGCGTTTTTCATTGTGCAGTTTGTCTTAGAAATCCGATATGATACTATAAGCTTAATGTGCCGAAAACGTATAAAAGAGAGGGATACATATATGACCAACAAACTATACTACAATTCTACATACCTTACTGATTGGAAGACCTGTATTACTGAAACTATAGAACGTGAAGATGGACTCTATGTTATTTTGGAGGAGACCGCTTTTTATCCGCATGGCGGTGGGCAACCTTGTGATTTAGGGACTATTGGGGATATCCCGGTACTTGATGTAATCAGTGAGGAAGATCTTGTCCTGCATAAGCTGGAACGTCTGCCTGATGATTTATCCGTCACTTGTCAAATCGATTGGAAGAGAAGATTTGATCATATGCAGCAGCATAGTGGACAACACTTGCTCTCAGCCATCTGTCTCGATTTGTACCAGTTTATGACTCAAAGCTTTCATTTGGGTGAGGATTATTGCACCATTGATATAGAAGCGCCAGAACTGTCGCCTAAACAACTTCATTCCATAGAGTGGGAGGTTAATCGGCAGATTTACCAGAACCATAGTATCCTGAGCTATTTTGTAACAGGGGAAGAGGCTTCACAGCTTAAATTGGTCAAACAACCTAAAGTGACGGAGAACATCCGGATTGTAGAAATTAAAGATATAGAATATAATGCTTGCGGTGGTACGCATGTATCTTCAACAGGTGAGATTGGTATAATTAAGCTTCTGAAAGCGGAGAAACAAAAAGGCAATACGCGGATCTATTTTAAATGTGGATACCGTGCTTTGGAGGAGTTTAATAGCAGTCTGCAAATTGTTGGAGCTCTATCTTCCAAGTTCAATACGGGAAAAGATGAAATTATCGATCGCATTGAAAAATGGGAGAATGAACAAAAGCAGCTGCAAGCTGAAATTACCCTACTTAAAGAGAAGAATGATGATTATGTCGTACAGGAGCTTTTAGCACAGCAAGAAGGAAAGCCGATCTCAAAAGTGTTCGAGGATAAATCGCTGAAAGATTTACAAAGTTTAGCTAACAAGCTTACCGCGAAATGCGATGTTCCGGTTTTATTGGCTAGTTCTGCTGAGAATAAGGTTGTATTTGCACAGAATGGCAGCGCGGAGGTCTCCTGTGGAGCTTTTTTCAAAGAGCATCTTAGTACCTACAATGGAAAAGGCGGAGGCAGTGATAAATTAGCGCAAGCTGGATTCCCAACATGGGAGGACGCTTTGGCGTTTTATGAGTTTGCTAGAAGTTAAGATTACTTTGTAAAAGACAGAAGACCTGACTGCGGTAATCTACCGTGGATCAGGTCTTTTTGTAATGCTTAAAGCGAAACAAGAAACTTTTTCCAAAACTTACCGTCTAATTACATATGACTATAGAGTCGAGGGAGACGATTAGAAATGAATAAATGGAAGGTAACGCTAGGAATCTTAGCTGCTTTGACTTTAAGTACGGGGGATGGATCGGTATCTGCCCAAGCAGAAAGCCAAATTCAATTCAACTATAAAGAAATCGGGATCAGCAGTAAGCAGGTCATCACAGAGAATACAACTTTTGTACCCCTGAAATCACTCGCAAATGCTATGGGGTATACATTATCTTGGGATCAACCGTCCAAAACGGCCAAACTGGTTCGTCCTGAGCGTGAGGTTATCTTCACGGCAGGTACTGTAAAGTCAAAAGTGAACGAGGCCGTGGTGACTTTAACAAAATCCCCACGTATTATAAAAGGCTCGGTGTACGTGCCATTGATCTCAGCGGTCAGTGTACTTGGAGGTAAAGCGGGGCTTAATAAAACGGATGGGGTTATCCAAATTATAGATGAAGCTAGATTGGTTTCTGCTTCTGTAGATGGAAGATCCTATTGGATATCTCAAAAAAACGGCGATTTGTATTACCGTGCAACGGAAACTGGGAAACCAGTAATTATTGGTCGACTACCTTTTAAGGAATCTGCGTACAACTACGCTTTTGAGATTGGAAAAATGGGCAATGGTACGGACTTACTCCAGTTAACGGACAATCATTATGCCATGTTCACCGATTTCAATAGCAGCTATCAAGTATTGGTCAAAGCGGGCACTATTCTCAAGCAAATGGACTATCATTACAATAACTCGGCTTATATCCATGCACCACAAGTGCCTTCCACTCAGGTGTATATGACCGATGGGAAGAACGTTCAATATATTACTAAGGATGGCGGTTTGGGCAAGTTATTTGAGATGGAAAAGTTAACAGGAGCAACCGGAGATTTTATCGTGGAGTATGCTGCGGAAGACGTTGTGCTCTTTCGTTTATTAGATACGACACACTTATATTTAGTTTATAGCAACACCGGTGAAATCATTAATCTCTATGAAAAACTGATTACCAGTGAGGATCGTAAGGAATGGGATAGAGTAAATGATGGCAGAGATCCATATGTATTGACCAGAATGTTAGTGTTGAAGAGTCGCAAAGGGAATGTAATGACATTCACCTATACTCCAATCCTTGAGGAAAAAGCAAAAACAGTGACATTTACACTTCAATCCAAATAATTTCAATCACTTTTATGTAATAAGCAAAAAGAGAGCGATGTTTAAAATCGCTCTTTTTTGCATTTTGGATTATTTCATCATCATCGTACTTCCACCCTTAATCTGAACAGGTTGATCATTTACGGATACCCAAACATCAATAGCTGAGTTGTTACGGATGACCGTTTTGTCAGCACTCATCTTCAGTGAATATAGCGCAGCAACATAATCATAAATCTCTATATTGGTAGCGTACCAAATATCCGAATGTCCACCTGCTTGTTGGCAAAAGGATTCGATAAGCTCCCAATTGTTCTGCTGTGCAAATTCATAACTATGACCCCAAACATAACAGAGTCTCAGTTTTTGGGATGGCCCTTCCATTGTAAATCGCTCCCATACGTGATGCAGATCTTCTATATGATGACATGTTGGATGCCACTCCATGAAATTCAAAGGCATATCAAACTGTTTGGTAGAATGGACAGTTCGGCTGTATTCAATCCCAACAGACTGTAGAGGAGCAATGATTTCCTGAGAGTATGTACCGTATGGATAGGACATGCCTCGTACCGGATAATCCACTAGTTTCTCCAGTCGCTTACGGTCTTCGAACAGCTCATCAATCACCATAGGTAAAGGTAGACGCTCTAGATGTGGATGGGTAACGGAATGGGCAGATACCTCATGGTTTCTGAGCGAATGTTTAACATCAGCAGATGATAAGAATCCGGGTGCGTTTATCATTGCGCTATTTAAATGGAAAGTACCTTTAATCCCATATTGATCAAAAATCTCCGCTAAGCGAATATCGTGTTTCTGTCCGTCATCATAGCTCATGGTGAGCGCCTTGGGCAATCCGCCCGGGAATAAGTTAAATTGAAGTTTCATGAATGTACACTCCTGTTCGTTTGGTCATTTCGAAAATTACCTCTTCCAATTATAAACATTAAACGTTATAATCGGTTTCCACGTCTAAACAATGAAAGTGTTTACAGAATGGAATACACTTATAAGGAGAGATGCTGCCTGCCTGACTTTCTCTATGTTGTAAAACTATTATATGTGAAAGACAGAAGAAACTCACTTTTATATTTTATCACTAACTTACTGAGTGCCCCAATCCTTTTTGGAGAATTATTCACAACGAAATATGTGGTTGACCTCATTCAGAACTTCAATCCTAACACCTACCAACATATCTTGTTATTAGTAAGTTTGCTTATGGTAATGTTATATCTCGCGGGCCTTAATAGTTCTCTTCGAGCCATTGCTATCACCAATTTAACATCCACCAGTATATATGAACTGGAACATACCATTTTGGAAAAGACTTCTAAATTATCCACGGCACTTTTGGAGGATCCCGCTACAAAAACTAAAAGAGAAAAAGCAAAACGACTTTCCTTGATTGATCTGTTAGACCAATGGACAGGTGTGACAGTTCACCTAATAACATTAGTTGTGTTAATGGTTGTCTTATCTGTTTATGGCTTCTATATTCTGGTTTTGATTATTTTAGGGGTGCAGATTCTACAGCTTTATCTTATGAAGCGAATGTCACAGAAAGTAGAGTCCATTTCAACGAATCAAACCTCCTCTGTGCGAATGATCAACTATTTAGTCGATTTGTTGATCAACAGAATTTCCATTCCGGAAATAAGAATGTACAGAATGTCCTCCTATTTGTTTTCCTCAATGAAAGAGAGCTTTACGAATAACTTCAAACAAATGCACCGTAAGGTTATTTATTCTGAAACCCTCAACTTCTCCCAACGCTTAATCATGATCTTATTAAATGGGACTACGATTGCCATTCTAGCGATTACGATCGGAAGTAGCGGACAGAGTGCTGGGCTTTTTGTGTTATTACTTCAGATATCCAGTCAATTATTTATCGTTATTCCTGCATTAACAAGAGTTTACGCTGACTTAGCGAAGAGTCGTTTACGGTACGAGGATTATACGTCTTATTTAGATTTGGAAGAGCAGGTGCTTAGAGATCAGGAAGTGAATTCCAATAGGAACACCGATCCGATGAAGGTCCAAGTTCATCAGCTGTTTTTTAGATATCCTACCAACGCTAAGAATACCCTGAGTAATGTAAACATGACTATTCATCCAGGTGAACGAATTGCTTTTGTAGGTGAGAATGGCTCGGGTAAATCTACGCTTGTTAAGTTGATCTTAGGGTTGTATCCTGCAACAGCTGGAAACATCCAGTGGTTTAAAGGTGAGAATGAAGTCTTAGCGCATAACGTGACACAGGATACCAGAGTTGTTTTTCAGGATTTCATTAAGTTACAAAGACCAATTAGAGAAAACATTGCATTAGGTAATATGGCTACTATTCATGACGATTCAAGATTATTAGCCGCGATGAAAAAAGCAGAAGCCGATAATTATGGTGTTCGATTGGATACTTTAGTAGGTCCTCAGTTTGGAGGGATAGATTTGTCTGGGGGACAATGGCAAAGACTAGCGATTGCTCGAGCCTATCTCAATGACGGCGCTCTTATGATTTTTGATGAGCCGACTGCTGCCCTGGATCCTTATGCGGAACAACAGGCGTTCGATACCTTTATGAAATTAGGAGAGCAGCGGACCTCCATTATTGTGACTCATCGGCTGTATATGTCCAAATTCGTCGATAGAATTTTTCTATTTGAGCAAGGAGAAATCGTGGAAAGTGGAACGCATGAAGAATTAATGAGGGTGGATGGTAAATACAAAAAGATGTTTAATCGCCAGTCCTCTTTATATGTATAAGAAAGGAGAAATCCATGCTGAAGTCTGACATCACTAATCTTGTAATGATACTCGTGAGAATGGTTAGAAAAAGTCCGATGATCTCAACAATCACTATCATAGTCCCTATAATCAGTGGTTTATTAACTTTTTATTCTTACGCTGTCCAAGTGAATATCATTAACGGTGTGGCTCGCGGTGTTATGACGCTGCTCCCTATTCTATGGTTTGTTGTGATTCATGGCGTACAAGCTTGTTCATTAAGCATAACCAACATGATGAAGAATCGAATGAATGCGGAACTAACCCTCGCTTTTCAATCCGAATTGATAGATATTGCAAACCGGGTTGATTTTGAGGATTTTGATGATGAAGAGTTTGGAAATAAACTGCAAAGAGCTAAAAAGGTAGTTGGAGAAGATTTAGAGGGGATTACAGGTTTTTTGGTATCGAGTGTAGGAATTATTTCAGGACTAATAAGCATCATCTGGTTGTCGGCGACAAGTGGTTATTTCTTGGTCACATTCGTGGTAACACTTATGATCGTGACTACCTTATGCATTCGATTATTTACGGAAATTAAAGTGAGAAGAACAGGAAGAGAGCTCACCTTCGATGGAAGAATGGGAGACTATCTTGCTAACACTTTGGAAGATCCTAATGCGATTCGAGAAATGCGAATTTATAACTCCATCTCTTATTTTACAAATCTCTGGGCAATGATTATGAAGAAGCAGCATGATAAAAGATTTAGCGCCAGAAAATTCGAGATCAAAACAGGGATGGTCGTGGCTATGGTCCAGACGAGTGCTATCTTTGTAGTTCTAGTGTACCTGTTAAACAAAATGGGGGAGTCTAATACAGTTACAATTGGAACAATTTCGGTGTTATTTCTGGCGCTGTTATCGAGTGGTGGTAAAATTATGAGTTTGACCTGGCCGTTAAGCAAGCTTTACATCAGCAGTAGCAAATTATATGACTTAAATGAAGTACTTACATATAAGAACAGGGATTTTCGCAAAAATAACATAAATAATTCGACTGATTCTATGCTCCCAATTACCGTTTCAAATGTCTATTTTAAATACGTCAAATCGAACAAGAATGTCTTGTCTAACATCAATATGACCATAAAGCCGGGTGAGAAAATAGCGATCGTCGGGGAAAATGGAGCAGGGAAATCTACGTTGATTAAAATGTTATTAGGTCAATATAGACCAAGCTCCGGAACGATTTGCTGGAAGGATCATTTAGAACCTCACGGTAAGGTGTCCGTTGTATTTCAGAATGCTGTGAAGTTTGAACTGACACTAAGAGAAAATATCCTATTGGGCGATGCGAATACACCTTCAGATGATGCTAAAATACTAAGGGTTCTAGAACAATGTGAGCTGATAGATTTGCTCCATGAATTAGGCGGATTAGATGTGAATTTGGGGCAAATAGTAGAAGGAAGCAGGCAGCTATCAGGGGGACAGTGGCAAAAGCTGGCGATTGCGCGCGCGTTATACAATGATGCGGAGCTTATAGTATTCGATGAACCTACTTCTGCGATTGACCCGAATGCCGAGATGGAGATCTATACGAAATTATTAGAAATCTGCCAAGATAAAGCAGCTATTTTTATTTCACATCGCTTGGGTTGGGCGAAGAATGTTGATACGATCTATGTTATGTATCATGGAGAAATTGCTGAAGTAGGAGACCATCAAGATTTAGTACATCACAATGGGATTTATGCAAACATGTACGCTTTACAATCCTCTTGGTATAAGTAGCTTATTAGATGTGATTGCGGTTGATATAAGATGGCATATTCTCCTTAACTATACTCATGAGGTTTACTAAAAAAATCCACAACAAATTTTTGAAATTGTATAGCCGCTTGTGATAAAAAGTGTTTTCTGCTCCAAGCGATGCCAAAAGTGCGCTGACAAAACGGATCGGTTATTTTCAATTGAACGATTTCTGTGTTTTTACTTCTCCTGCTTAAGGCTAAAGGGAGAGTAAAGGTGATACCCAGCCCCATCTCAACTAAGGTTTGAACGGCACTTACTTCTTCGAGCTCGAAAGCAATTAGCGGTTCAAATCCAGCTTGACGGCAAAATGCATCTGTAATTTCACGGAAATTAGATCTAGAAGACAAAGAAATGAAATTCTCACCAGCAGCTTCAATCAAAGAAATACTTTCGCGATTGGCAAAACGATGATTCTTCGGCACACTTAAACATAATTCCTCTTCTGCTAAGGTAAACCATTCGATGTCTGGTCCGGTGACAGGTGTCGAAGATATGCAAAAATCAATCACCGCACTCTCCAGATCGTTTCTCATTTCTAATGCTGAGCCAAGCTGACGCTGAATGATCCGAACGTGCGGGTGAAGGGTAAGAAACTCTTTTAGTAAAGTGGGCAATACATACGGTAGTGTTACTGCTATAGATATTACTCCATGTTCAAGTCCAGCCATATCCGTGAGCTCATGCTGACCTTCATCCAGTTCCAGAAATGCTTGCTCCACACGACGAAGATATGTTTTTCCGAATTCGTTCAATTTTAAATTTCTGCCTTGGCGTTCGAATAAGGGAACACCTAAGGTTTTCTCTAAACGTTGGATGGAATTGCTAAGTGAGGGTTGAGATACATTTAATTCTTTGGCGGCATTAGTCATGTGCTCAAGACGAGCAACTACACGGAAATATTGAAGCTGAAGGAATTCCATAACATTGACCTCTCTTTATTCATAACTCTAATGTGATATATCCATCATATAATATGTATTTTACTTAATTAATTTTCGGTCCTATACTATTGTAACATATAAAAAGATTTAGGTAGGATGGAGAGAGTCTGCTGTGATTAGAGAGAAGATATGGACCCGGAATTTTATTGTTGTTTGTTTGAGTAGTTTTTTTATGTTTCTGACCTTTTACATTCTGGCGACTGCATTCCCGTTATACGTGAAGGAAAGCTTGCACGGGAATCAGCAGCAAATGGGGTTAGCCATTACCATCTATGTCCTCGGAGGTGTATTGATCCGTCCTTTTTCAGGACAATGGGTTGATAAATTCGGTAAAAAGAAAATGGCGGTTATTGGGCTAGTCTTATTTCTACTCGCCTGTATAGGATACTTCGGAGCTAATGGAATTGTATTGTTTCTGGTGATTCGTTTCATTCACGGTATGAGTTATGCGGTTGCCTCGACAGCGACAAGTACAATAGCTTCCACGTTAATCCCTTTCTCACGCCAAGGAGAAGGTATCGGTTATTTCAGTATGTTTATGAGCATTGCGATGGTCATTGGACCAGCTTTGGGTCTTTTTCTATGGAAAGATGAGAACATTCATGTATTGCTGTTAGGTGTATGTGTGATTGCTGCGCTTTCGCTGTTATTCACATTAGGCGTTCGTATGCCCAAAGAAGAGAAGGATACGGTTAAAGAAGCCGTTAAGGAACCTGTGAAGATCCGAAAGGGTCTTCGCTGGAGTGACGTCATTGAACCCAAAGCACTGCCCATCTCGCTTGTTGGATTTACGCTTGCGTTCTCCTATAGTTCTTTATCTGGTTTTATCGCTTCTTTTACAAAAGAAATTAACCAATCACAGCTTACAGGTTATTTTTTTGTGGCCTTTGCGATTATGATTGTGCTGTTTCGACCGCTAATCGGTAAAGTATTCGATAAATATAATGAACATATTCTCATTTATCCCGGAATTCTGATCTTCGCTGTAGGTCTGCTTAGCTTAAGTCAAGCTAAATCCGGATTCATGCTGATGTTCTCAGGCATCATCATGGGGGTTGGGTATGGCGCACTTATGCCATGCTTTCAGACGCTTGCACTTAAATTAGCCGATAAAGAACGTAGAGGAAGCGCCAATGGAACCTTTTTCTTGTTATTTGATTTGGGGTATGGAGCGGGTTCTTATATTATGGGTGTAGTTGCTTCTTATACAGATTACCGTATGATGTACGAAGTTGCAGGGTTGGTGACGCTTATCTCAGTTGCTGTATACTATTTGCTTCATCACCTTCCTCAATCTAAGCTTCGCGTTCAAAAATCTAAAGCTGACGTTGCATAAATGTATACGTTCAGCTGTATGATATAATTGTTGAAAAAAAGGCATGGGGAGAACAATATGACTACAATTATTGATAAAATCGCCTGGATTCATATCGAGAATGGACAAGTCTTATGTGCGCGTTCCAAAGGGAAAGATATGTATTATTTACCTGGAGGAAAAAGAGAACCCGGAGAAACAGACGAAGAGACACTCGTGCGCGAAATCGAGGAAGAGATTTCTGTTCAGATCAAGAAAGAGACTGTCTCTTATTTTGGAACGTTTGAGGCAGAAGCTCATGGGAAAGCAGAGGGTGTTACAGTCAAAATGACCTGTTATATTGCGGATTATGAAGGGACATTAACGCCAGCGTCCGAAATCGAGGAATTATCTTGGTTAAGCTATAAGGATCGGGATCGCGTGTCGGTTGTTACCCAAATTATTTTTGATCAATTGTATGAGAAGAATTTGCTCTCATAATCAACCATATACAGCATTTGAAGTCCGTTTTAAGCCAGCAAGTTGGCTTGAGACGGTCTTTTTATTTCTATGAGCCAAAGGTCATTGTTGGGCGTTAGCAACGTTTCTTCTCATTAAGGACAGATGTCCTTTTTTAAACCCCCGATATGCTATTTAATATGGAAGAGATCGAAGTTGAGGAGAGAGAGAAATGAGAGGAATTATATTTGCATTTTTAGCGGGGGCTTGTATTACGCTACAGGGCGTGTCAAATGCTCGAATTAGTCAAGATATCGGGACTTGGCAGGCGGCTACAATTACACAATTAACAGGGTTCATCATGTCCTTTCTCATTCTTTTGTTCGTTAGAGATGGGAAAAGGGGAGGCTTTAAGCAAGTAAAACCCTTATATTTGATCGGTGGCGCTTTTGCGGCTGTTATTATTTTCAGTGAAGTAACGGCCATTCAGCAAATTGGTGTTACGTTTACGATATCCTCATTGTTGATTGCTCAGCTATGTCTGACGTTCTTAATTGATATTAAAGGCTGGTTTGGAATGGAAAAGAGAAAAATGAGACTGCCGCAGTTCATCGGCATCGGGTTGATGATCGTTGGCGTAGTGATACTGAAATTCTAATGGCCTTACGTAAAGTCGATAAATGGAGGAGTTAAGTTATGATTATTGGTTTGATATTAGCGCTTATCGCGGGATCACTAGTGAGTCTGCAAAATATATTTAATACAAAAGTTAATGAAAAGGTTGGATCTTGGGCCACGACAACTTTAGTGTTAGGGATGGGATTCCTAGCTTCATTTATCATGAGTCTTATCGTTGAAGGAAACCGTATATTTACTTTGAGAAATATGGAGCCTTGGTATTGGATCAGTGGTTTGATCGGGGTTGGGGTAGTAATATGCCTTGTGCAAGGAACTAAGCGATTGGGCCCTACGTATGCGATTTCAATCGTATTAATCTCTCAGCTTGGGTTCGCACTGCTCTGGGATTCACTAGGCTGGTTAGGTTTGGAGAAGGTTCCTTTTACTTGGAAGCAGTTGGTCGGAGTGATTGTTATTGTTGGAGGTATTCTCGTGTTTAAGCTAGGTGGTGAACGGGAGACGCAGAAGGCGGTTTAGCCTTCCCCTCAGTCGCATGTCTGTCAAAATAGAAGTGATGGCAGTCACACGAGGATGGAAGAAAAGCAAATTATACTTTGGGAAAGTAATAGCTCAATTATAAATAAGGAGTAGATCATCCTATGTTCATACAATTGAACTCCCACACTATTGAAAAGTTAGAAAAAAGCCTTGGTGAAAGACCAGGATATTTTAAATTATTCTTCGATACAGAGGGCTGTGGTTGTAATGGCATGATCGTAATTCAGGTCATTAGCGAACCTCATGCTACAGATATTGAAGTTCAGAAAGAGCCTTTTACTTTTTTTGTTGACCGGCAACAGGAGTCTTTATTTGATGAACAGATGCGACTTGAAGCAGATGAGAATTACCCGTCATTCCGATTAAGTAGTGATTCGAGTCTGTTAGGAAGTAATATTCGTGTAAAAGATATTCGTTAGGCAGGTTGGAGCAGTTAAATTTAGAGTGTGTAGAATGGCTGATGAAGCGATTCTACACACTTTTTTTATTTTTTTCGAGCATTAATATTGTAGACTATGTCACGACGTGATATAGTCACGTTAAGACATATTTAAATGCGACGTATAAATAAAGGGAGCTGGGCATATTGAACCCTGAGAAAGTATTGAAGAAATACGTACCCATGACTGAAACAGCATTCTATATTCTTCTATCCTTAGATGAACCACGTCATGGATATGGAATAGTGAAGCATGTGGAGAAAATCACGAAAGCACGTCTTTTGTTAGGTTCAGGTACAGTTTATGGCACGTTAACGAAGATGCAAAAAGATGGGATGATTACTGTTTTTGCTGATGAAGAGAGAAAAACAGTTTACGAAAGAACAGACATAGGGATGCTAATTCTTGCTACGGAGATTAATAGGCTTAAAGAGCTACATGAGAATGCTATAAAATATGGAGGTGACATAGATGATTATCAAAATATTTAGACCCCTTTGGAGTTATGATGTTCAGAAAACTGAAGAATGGTTAGCTTCTATGGCCCAAAAAGGCTACGAACTTATCCGAATCAACCGTTTAACTAGATATTTTTACTTTCAGCAGGGCGAACCGAAAGCAGCAAACTATCGAATCGTATTCGATAAAGTTCCCAACCAATCCCTCTCTAAGGGGCTATTAAATTTCGGATGGACGAAGGTGTTACAGAGCGGCAAATGGGTTGTGACGATGAATCGGCTGCCTTTAGAACAGATTAGAGCTCTCCCTGATCGAGAGGGAATCGTAAAGCATAACAAGAAGATCATGTATATTTTTATGGGGATATTGATTTATTTAATGGTTGCATTACTCAATGTAATTTTAATAAGTACGATAGCATTGAGTGTTTCCAAGTCTGGTCATTTTAATGTCTTCAACGGACCTTATGGTTTTATTCCCGCTACTGCATTAGGGCTTAGCATTATCTTATGCATTTTCACCGTATATTCGCTGATCACATTAAACAAGACGAACCAAAGATTAACAGGGGAATTCATACAACTAAACAAGCAAAATGGTCAGGGGACATCCCCTCTGAAAGACAGGCTAAGTAAGAATGAAGAGAAGCGTTTGAAAAGTTCAGGTCAACTTGTTTTGAAGTGGAAGATTGGATGGATGTATTCGCCGGATCGGCTTGAAGAGTGGCTAGAGGGAATGGAAGAAAAGGGATATAATCTGTACAGCGTTGGCAAAACAGGAACTGCCTTTTATTTTAAAAAAGGGAAGCCTCGTAAGATGTGTTATTGTGCGGACTTACAAAATACTGCTGATACCAATTACTTCAACATTCATACGGATTCTGGCTGGATATGTCTGTATCATTCGAGTTCATGGAGTCAGAAATGGGTTTTATGGGGCCAAGAATATGTAGCAGGTAAAGCCAAACCGCAAATATACAGCGATAAGTTAAATCAGTTGAAACTAGCTAGACGTATAGCTTTAACGTATTCTGCTATGTTCTTACCCCTCACTATTTTATATATGTATATCATTGGTATAAATGTAAGATTATCGACTTATTCTAACCTGGATCGATTGCAGATCATAAATATGATCTTGTACGCCATCTTAATTCTAATGTTTGGATCATATGTTAGTCGGACTTGGCTATATTACAACCGACTTCGTAAACATCATCAATAATATCGTGGAGGTGTATGATGCAACAGAACATTTATGACAACCCTGAGTTTTTCCAAATGTATAAGAACTTAAGGGAGTCAAGAATTACATACAATGACTTTATTGAACAACCTGCAATAAGAGGGTTACTTCCAGACCTACAGGATTTAAATGTTCTCGATCTGGGTTGTGGTTTTGGTGAAATGGCAAACTATATGATTGATAACAATGCTTCACAGGTAACAGGTGTAGATATATCAGAGAAGATGTTAGCTATGGCAAGGAAACGACCTGAGATCCGTTATATACAGGGCTCAATGGAAGAAATCGAATTTAATCGAAATGAATTTGATTTGGTTGTAAGTTCGTTAGCTTTTCATTATGTCGAGGATTATAAAACACTCATTAGTAGGATTTCAGAATGGATTAAACCCAATGGTTACTTGGTATTCTCAACAGAGCATCCTGTTGTTTTATCAAATAAGATTCAAAGTGGGTGGGTTAAAGATTCCGATCAAAATATCCTACATTGGCCCATTGATAATTATGGAGAAGAAGGTCTCAGATCACAGTTTTGGGGAATCGATGGTGTCATAAAATATCATAGAAAACTTTCAACATTACTTAATACTTTGATCCAAAATGGACTGACTATTGAAGGAATTGTTGAACCTGAATCCAGCCTTGAGGGTCTTGAGAAGATGCCCAAATTAATAAATGAAAGAAGGAGACCTTCATTTTTAATAATTAAGGCTAGAAAAACAGTTATACGTGGACAGTAATTTTCAGTTATGAATGAACTTTACCAGCCGATGAAGGACGATTACTTTATACTTATGTATACAGCATCTGTAAGGAAAATAAGGGGAGTGTTTGTATGCATGAAATACCTCATGAGGATTATTATAAAGTGAAGCCACTACTTCAAGGCGAGCATATCCATCCCGAAACTCTCTCTGTGATTGAAGGCAATAATCCTGGTTGGATCTTTGTCGATCAACTTACAGCACCAAAGAGTGCGTTAGTATGGAGTCAGGGGATTGAAGGGTTTTATCTTATTGGCGATCACACCAACCAAGCCTTTATCCATGCACTGGACAGTTATGTAACAGATCATATTGTACCTAGAATGAAGGAACTCGGGATGGAACATTTCGAAGTTTCTGGTCAACATGATGAATGGAATCTGGAATTGATGTTTCCTTCTAGGAAGCTATATCCGTTTGAACAGATGGTGTTCAAGTTACTTCACAAGCCGCCTACGACGCAGACTAATGGGACTAGAACTATAAATCTTAAAATGCTGGATTGGGAGAACTCAGATCTAAAGAATATAGAATTTGTACATGAAAATATTGATTTATTCTGGTCATCGAAAGCAGACTTTGCCGAAAAAGGCTACGGATATGCTGCAGTTGAGGGATCTGAAATTATGGGGGTGTGCTATTCTAGTTTTGTTACACAGGATACACACGCAATCGGAATTGAAACCCTTCCTAAATATCAGAAACAAGGAGTGGGGACACATTTAGCAACGCTAGTTGTTGAAGATGTGCTCGCCAATGGCTTTATTCCTTACTGGGATTGTTCTACTGATAATGAAGCTTCGAAAAAATCGGCACTACGGCTAGGGTTTCAACAGATACATCAATATAAGTGTGGTGCTTTTGCAATATAATCCTTTTAGAGACGTCTATTCCATGGAGTAGACGTTTTTATTATATTTACCGTTGAGTTGTAAATACTTTAATATGAATTGTAATTTGGTATAACTCTGTAATTATGAGAGAATGATCATCGGAACGAATGGAACGATTGAATATATTATAAGGTTAGGATGATCATTCATGAAAATTTTTCTTGTCGAGGACGATAGAACGATAGCATCAGGACTTGAATATTCATTACAGCAGGATCATTTTGAAACCCTTCTATGTTATGACGCCACCTCAGCCAAAGCGGTGTTATCTGAGCAGTTATCAGAGCTCACCTTATGCATCTTTGATCTCTCACTGCCGGATGGCAGCGGTTATGAATTGTGCAAGATCGTGAAAGCGCAAAGTGATATACCGGTAATTTTTTTAACGGCGATTGATGATGAGGTCAACGTGGTGATGGGACTCGATATGGGGGCAGATGATTACATAACCAAGCCTTTTCGGATTCGGGAGCTGCTATCGCGGATTAAATCCGTCTTAAGGAGATATAACAAGCAGGCTCAGACCCAATCCAATATCGAATTAGAAAATATACGGATTAACACGCTTGAAGGAAAGGTTTATAAGAACGGCGATGAAGTGCTATTGACCGCATTAGAATATCGATTATTACTGATCTTTGCTAACCATGTTGGTCAGGTTCTCTCAAGAAATCAATTGTTAGAACGGATTTGGGATGTGGCAGGTGAATTCGTGAACGACAATACATTATCGGTTTACATAAAAAGACTTAGGGAAAAGTTAGAAGATAACCCCCAAGAACCCACACTGATCAAAACAGTTCGAGGGTTGGGTTACAAGGTTGGTGATTAGGATGCTTCGTAATAGAGAATTTAGATGGTTATTGTTTACGATGTGCTTGATCAGTCTTGTGGCTACAGCGGTGGCGACATTTATATCGTTAGAGGCGGTAGGGCTCATAGCTGGGACTTCAGCTTTGCTTATAGCTTGCAGTGTATTGTTTACCCGCTGGAGATATGGTGAAATTGAAAAGCTCTCAGGGTATCTACGCCAAATCAGTAGTGGGAATTATTCGCTCGATGTTCGTGATAATCAGGAAGGTGAGCTTAGTATCCTGAAGAATGACATTTATAAAGTGACGCTGATGTTATCCGAGCAGAGTGCGCAATTACAAGAAGATAAAATGAAGCTTACTAATGCGATTTCGGATATCTCTCATCAGCTCAAAACCCCGCTTACTTCCATGACTGTGATGGCAGATTTATTAAGTGATCCTGAGCTGCAAACTGAGAAGAGAATGGAGTTTACCCGGAAAATTACGATCCAACTCGAACGAATTGGCTGGCTGGTCTCCTCTTTATTAAAATTCTCCAAGATCGATGCAGGAACCATTCATTTTAAAAAAGATCTTGTTCTGGTGAACAAGCTAGTTCAAAAATCTTTGGAGCCCATGTTAATTCCAATGGATATTAAAGAACAACGGATCTTGATTGATGGAGATGATAGCACCACATTTACGGGCGATCTCAATTGGACAACTGAGGCGATCATTAATATTCTGAAAAACTGTGTAGAGCACACACCTGCTGGGGGAGAAATTTCGATTTCTTTTGCAGAAAATGTACTGTTTACGGAAATTATCATTACAGATAACGGCAAAGGAATCCCAAAGGCAGAGCTCCCCTATATCTTCAAACGATTCTATAAAGGTAAGAATGCAAGCGAAGATAGTGTAGGGATTGGACTTGCCTTGGCACAAAGCATTATCACAGGACAAAACGGAACGATCGATGTGAAGAGTGAAGTGGGAAAGGGTACACAATTTCAGATTAAATTTTATAAGCAAGTCATTTAGCACTTGTAGCTTAGTGACTAGAATGTCACTTTAGAGTCACTGGATAGTCATTGTAGACAGATATACTGATCTCATCAACAAATGGAGGTCTAACAATGGACATTTTAAAGATTGAACATCTGTCTAAAACATATGGAAAAGGCGAAACAGCGGTAAAGGCACTGGATGATGTATCTTTTTCAATTAAAAAAGGTGAATTCGTAGCGATTATCGGGCCATCTGGCTCCGGGAAATCGACCATTCTGCACTTATTAGGCGGAGTAGATAGACCGACAAGCGGCAAAGTATTCGTAGATAACACGGATATTTATGAATTGAATGAAACACAGCTGGCAATCTTTAGACGCAGACAAATTGGGCTGATTTATCAATTCTATAATCTTATACCGGTCTTAACGGTCGAAGAGAACATCACACTTCCTTTACTCCTTGATCAGCACAAGGTAGATAAGAAACAATTTGCGGATACTGTAAAGGCGTTAAATTTGGAGAATCGCTTAAACCATCTCCCGAATCAGCTCTCAGGCGGGCAACAACAGCGGGTCTCTATTGGTAGAGCGTTAATTAGTAATCCCGCAATCATGCTGGCGGATGAGCCAACCGGTAATCTGGATAGTAAGAACAGTGGTGAAATTATAGATTTATTAAAAATGTTTAATAAAACCTATAATCAAACACTGATTGTCATTACTCATGATGAACGGATTGCATTACAAGCGGATAGAGTGATTACCATTGAAGATGGAAGGATCGCCAAAGATGAGGTGATTCGTCCGTGAATATCGTAAATAAATTAACGCTTAGACATTTGAAGCAAAATAAACGAAGAACATTGGTTACTATCATTGGAGTCATCATTTCTGTGGCTATGGTGACGGCTGTGGCAACGCTTGGTTTTTCATTTATGGAATTAATGAGGCAGCAGAGTATCTCAACAAATGGAGAATGGCATGTCCAATATAGAAATGTTACTAAAGCTCAGCTTAAAGCGATAGAAGCGGATGATGCAACGAAAACACTTGTCATCTCAAATGATCGTGGCTATGCCCCTTTAGAGGGGGGACAGAATGAGAACAAGCCCTATTGGTATATTAAGGAATATAATTTAGCTGGTTTTAAACAATTTCCGATTGAACTTCTGGATGGAAGACTCCCGAAGACTAACTATGAAGTAGTCATTTCTGAGGAAATTGCAAAGAACGCTAAAGTAACATACAAGATTGGTGAAACTTTAACTCTCGATGTCGGAGAGCGAGTCACTAGGGATGATAAAAATAGTGGGCAGCCCTTATCTCAGAACGAACGATTACGGACTGAAGAGGATACCCTGAATGAAGAGATCATTCATAAAAAACCAATGAACTACACGATTGTGGGAGTGATAAAGCGCCCTACTTGGGAACCAACATGGTCCCCGGGTTATACTGCTCTAAGTTATGTGGATGAAAGCTTGATTGGAGCAGCTGAAAAAACCACAGCGACGGTTGTATTAAATAAGGTGGATAGCTCCATATACAAGCATGCAGAGGAATTGGCACAAGAAAACAATATCGAGTCGATCTCTTATAATAATAGTCTGCTCCGCTATTATGGTGTGACGAATAACGATGGCTTACGTAACACACTTCTTTCATTGTCAGTCATCGTTATGACTGTGATTATCATTGGTTCCGTTTCTTTAATCTATAATGCTTTCGCAATTTCTGTCTCGGAACGTGCACGCCATTTAGGAATGCTCTCCAGCGTAGGTGCTACAAAGAGGCAGAAGCAGAATTCAGTGTTTTTTGAAGGGATGATCATCGGTTTAATTAGTATACCTATTGGGATCCTTTGCGGAATTACAGGAATCGGGATCACTTTTATGTTTATCAATTCGATGATTCAAGATGTATTAGGGATAACAGAAAAATTAACGTTGGTTGTTACACCTCTATCTCTTCTAACCGCTTGTGTAGTTTCAATTATGACGATTTTTATATCCACCTATCTTCCAGCTCGAAAAGCTTCAAAGATCTCGGCAATTGATGCGATCAGACAATCAACCGATGTTAAGCTCTCTGGTAAAGCGGTGAAAACATCCAAGTTCGTTCGCAAGTTGTTTGGAATTGAAGCAGAGATTGGTTTGAAGAATTTAAAGCGAAATAAACGCAGGTACCAAGCAACCGTATTCTCACTTGTCATTAGTATCGTTTTATTTTTATCCGTATCTTCGTTCACTTCTAATATGAGAAAGTCGGTAGAACTCTCACAGGATGGTTTGAACTATGATATCCAAGTTTATATGGGGACTGAGGACGCTCAAAAAGTAGCTCAGCTGACGAAATCGATATCTGCCTTACCTAATATAACGGAATATAATGTGGTCAGGGAACTAAGCTTGAGTTCATGGATTGATGAAAAAGATATGGCAAAAGAATTGCAAGAGATCGTGGAGAAGGATAGCAGTATTTTAAAGAATGGGAAATATCCTTACTACATTCAGATCCATGCCCTAAATGATCAGAGTTTGAGAACCTATGCAGAATCCGTCGGTGTAAGTTATGAACAATTAACGGATCTCAATCAGATGTCAGCTATTGTGAATGATACCGTCACCTTTGAGGATGAGAACGCCAAAAAAATTATTGAGACCAAAGCTCTTCATTCGGAAATCGGTCAGAAGCTTGATTTAATTTATACGGATTGGAACACAGAGAAAGAGACGAAATTACCACCAGTAGAAATCGTCGCATTAACTGATAAACGCCCTATGGGTGTTCATTCAGCACAAGTTGGTGGATTAAACATCATTGTCTCTGACCAAGTCTTCGATCAATTAACAAATGATACGATGAGTAACGATATACAAAGCCGACTAAACCTGAACAGCTCTGATCCATTAGCGACACAACAAGCCATAGAGGAAATGAAAGAGCGGAATATCTATGTTCAAAATGTGTATCAAAATAGACAAAATAGTGAGCAGATGATCATGTTAATGTCTATTTTCACTTATGGTTTTATTGCTTTAATTACTTTAATATCGATTGCGAATATTTTTAATACGATATCAACTAGCATATCCCTTCGTAAAAGAGAGTTTGCGATGCTGAAGTCTGTGGGGATGACGCCAAATGGTTTTAATAAAATGATTAATTACGAAAGTGTTTTTTATGGAATTAAGTCACTACTTTATGGGCTTCCGATTAGTATAGTTATTATGTACCTGATCTATAGATCAATGATGAGTAGCTTCTCTTATGGATTCACACTTCCGTGGATGAGTATCCTGTATGTCATTGTCGCTGTATTTATCATCGTTAGCTCAGCTATGCTGTACTCCAGTTCAAAAGTGAAGAAGGAAAATATTATTGATGCTTTAAAACAGGAGAATATATAAGGATTAGCCGCGATAATCGCGGCTTTTTTGAATTTTCTGAAGGTTTATATTTTTTGGGGGTGTTTTGTGTCATATATGACACGAACGGTATGTTATTACATATAAATCCCTATGATATAATGTATTCAATTGAATTTAACAGATTATAACTTTAGAGGCAGGTGTCAACGCTTGAGAACGGTCGTCGTGATTGGCGGGGGAATTACTGGATTGTCTACCGCTTACTATCTACAGAAATCTATACAGCATAATAAGTTGGATGTAAAAATCATTTTGGTTGAAGCCAGCGATAGACTGGGCGGCAAAATCAGAACACTTCAGCATGATGACTTCATCATGGAGTCTGGTGCTGATTCAATTGTCACTCGCAAGACAAATGTAGCACCATTGATTGAAGAATTAGGCATTCAGGATGAGGTTGTATATAACGCGACAGGAATATCATACATCTACACAGAAGGTAAGCTGAAGCAAATTCCTAAAGATGCAGTCTTTGGCATCCCTCTCAGTATTGAATCGCTTGCTACTACAGATTTGATCTCTGCTGAAGGTAAAGTTGAAGCACTTAAAGATTTCTATACTCCGAATGATCGTTTTACGAAAAACGATTCTGTAGGTGACTTTCTGGAAGCTTTCTTTGGAAAAGAACTTGTCGAGAAGCAAATATCACCTGTCCTATCAGGTGTATATTCCGGGAAATTGAGCGAACTTACCATTGCCTCGACCCTTCCTTATTTGATTGATTATAAAAATGAATATGGAAGTATTATTCAGGGATTGTCCGCGAATAAGGCTAAATTCCAGGGGAACGGCGATAAGAAGTTTATGTCTTTTAAGGGTGGCGTATCTGCTCTGATTGATGCCATGGAAGAACAGCTGTCCGATGTTGAGATCATCAAAGGGATTCGGGCAGAGCGCATTGCAAAGGATGGAGAACGGTACCGGGTAACACTGGCAGATGGACGAATCTTGGAGAGCGATTTTGCCGTACTAGGAACGATGCATTCTACTGCACAAGCATTACTTCAAGACGAAGCGCTGAATGAAGATTTCAAACAGTTGTTTAACAGCTCTATGATTAGTGTGTATATAGGATTTGATATCCCTGACAGTCAACTGCCAGCGAACGGTACAGGGTTTATAACAGCCAACAGTGACGATGTTCTTTGTAATGCTTGTACGTGGACAAGTCGCAAGTGGGAGCACACGTCTGGTCAACAACGTCTGCTTGTCAGACTCTTTTATAAAAGCTCAGGACCGCATTATGAGTCCTTGATTAAGCTTTCAGAAGAGGAATTATTAAAGGTGGCGTTGAATGATATACAGACCAGTCTTGGAATTACTGGACATCCAGTTACCCACGATGTGACCAAATGGCATGATGTTATGCCAAATTACCACAAACGCCATCACGAGATTGTAGTATCCTTAGAGAAGAAGATTGCAGATCATTATCCGAATGTAATCCTTGCTGGATGTTCTTATTATGGTGTGGGTATTCCTGATTGTATTGCAAATGGAGAGAAGACAGCGGAACGCATTTTGGAACAAGTAATTACACATTAAACAAAGGAGGGCGGACAATAGTGAGAAAATTAGCGATAAGCTCTATGCAAAGTCTAGACTATAAACAACGGCGGTTGTTTGTATAGAGCGAATAAAAATTGATTTACCGCCAGTGCACTGTGCAGGGTTGTTTTTAGAATAGACTTTGCTACCTTCAAACTCAAAAAAAGTTTAAGGAGCAGAGCGACTATGAAATATGTAAATGCAGATACGATTTTTCCAAAAGAATTATTAGAGGAAATTCAGAAATATATTAACGGTGGTTTGGTGTATATCCCTAAGCCTGAAGAAGCACATGTAAAATGGGGCGAGAAGTCAGGGAGCAGAAAATACTTAAGATCTAGAAATATTGAGATTTGTTTAAGGTTTGCCGTTGGAGCAACGGTTGACCAGCTTTCGGATGAATACTGCCTATCAAGGGACAGTATTAAGAAGATTGTTTACACAAAAAAATAGCTATAATCCCAAAAAGCCACGTTAGAGGAAGCTCTGACGTGGCTTTTTGTATTATAATTACAGTATGTTCATTAACTACGAGGTGGAAGATACATGGCAGACAAAACATACTTAGATTTACGGATAAGAAAGACAAGAAAAGCAATCCGGAATGCTTTTATAGATTTATTAGCAGAGAAAGAACTGAATAAGATCTCGATCAACGCTATTACGCTAAAGGCTGAAATCAATCGAGCCACATTTTATTTACATTACAAAGATATTAATGATTTGATTGATAGTATCTTGGATGATTTATTAGCAGATTTAAAGAAAATACTCATTGATAAATTTGAAGAATCCTATAAACCAGGGGATGAACTTACCTCGCTGATTTTATTGCTTGAGCATATTGCAGAGAATTCTCATATGTATAAGGTGTTGCTTGTAACCAAAAATATCCCTTATTTCACACCGAAATTGATGGATCTGTTATATGAATTGATATTAACAACAACAGAACAACAATCGATTCAAAAAACAGAGGATTTCTTAACCGTCGATACTCCATCTGATATTGCAGCTTGGTATGGAACATCGGCTATCATTGGTACAATTTCCATGTGGCTAGGCAATGATATGCCTTATACACCTAAATATTTATCAGAACGAATCATACAGTTAAATCCATTTATACCTGCAAATAATAAAAAGATATAGTGAATTGTTTCACTATTTAAATTTTAATTAACACATATTTATCAACTGTTGCTTTATTAACGCTTTCAGTATTATTGTAGATTGCTTAGCTCCTTAATAACTACTACCATGAAAGTAATAGATAGTAATAAGGAGTGTTAATGAATGATGAAAGTCGGCATTTATCACGGTCAAAATTGTGTGGGGATAGAAGAGCGTCCGATGCCTCAAGTAGGAGCAAAAGATGCGTTGGTTCGGATTTTAGCTGGTGGAATTTGTGGTACAGATATCAATATAGTAAAAGCAGGCTCAGAAATGGGTATCCGTTTCGGCTCAGAGTTTGGACATGAAATGTTTGGTGAAATCGTCGAATTAGGTTCTGATGCGGAAACCGATTTGGCAGTTGGCATGCGTGTAGGTGTGAATCCAATTACTGCAAAACGTGCAGGTCGTCGTTATTCGTTGGAGGTAGGAGCCTTTTCACAATATGTCTTAATTGAAGATGCAGCACTTAATTATAACCTTTATGAATTTGATGATTCCGTTTCGGCAACAGAGGCCGTATTAATGGAACCCATGAGCGTAGGCTTCCATGGCGCTTTTAGCGTACTGCCCAAACTAGGTGAAAAAATCGTAGTTCTTGGTGCTGGTCCAATTGGTCTATCTGCAGCTGCAGGATTAATTGGTGAAGGCATTAAAGATGTTTGCGTAGTGGATATTGACAACTGGCGTTTGGATAAAGCAAAAGAATTAGGCGCATTAACAGTTAATACGTCGACTGAAACATTAGCAGAGGGTTTAATCAAACACTTCGGCGAAGTGAACGTATACGGTGTGAGGGTACCCAATGTAGATGCTTTTGTGGACGCAGCGGGCGCTCCAATATTATTTGAACAAGTGATGCAGATTGTAAAGCCACAAGCAAGAATAGCAATCATTGCCGTTTATAAAAATGAAGTACCTATAAGCCTTGCTCAAGTGATGAGTAAAGAAGTTAACATAGTTGGAGCTAGTGGATACACACATGAAGATATTGTAAAGGTAATTGAACATATAAACGACAAGAAAACGAATATCTCTACAATGGTGACACAGACTTATAAATTAGAGGATATTCAAGCCGCCTTCGATAAAGCCATTGCAGCAAAAGAAACGATCAAGGTTATTGTAGATCTAACTTAATCATCAGGTAATTATATTGGAGTTCATTTGAGTGTAAAACTCAGGTGAACTCTTTTTATTTTAGAAGAATAATGACGTTATATAAAATTTAATTCTAATTGAACATGGCATATTACAAGTGTGTGGTCGTAATTATACTGAGTATAGAAGTGAAATTAGAGAAAAAACGTGGAGGTATGATGGAAATTAATCTTGTTCCAGTAACGTTTGAAGATAAAGAGGTATTGTCTAATCTATATCAATTTTACAATTATGATTTCAGTTTATTTACAGATCAAGACGTAAACCAGCATGGGGAATTCGAGGTGAATATTGATTATTTTTGGGAAGGGGATCATCGATGGAATCCATATTTGATTGAGGTTTCAGGAAACATAGCTGGATTTGTGGTTGTTCTTTTTGAAAACTTAGATACAGACCCAGATCCAACTCATGTGATCTATGACTTTATGATTTTACAGAAATATAGAAGAAATGGAATAGGTACTGCTGCCGCAATAAAAACACTTGATCTATTTAAAGAAGCTAAATGGAAACTAGCTCAAATGGAAAATAATAAACCTGCCATAGCTTTCTGGCGAAAAGTTCTTCAGGATTATACAAAAGACAACTATACAGAACGTTATTTGAGTGATCTCCAAAAATATATTCAAGCATTCGATAGAAGGGGGAGAACGAAATGAATATCACCGTAACATTAACTGACAGCACAACGAAGTTTAAGATTAACAATCTCTACCCACTATACTTACACGATCTATCAGAGATATGGGGGAACCTTCCTAATCAATATGGGGTATACGAGGATAATGAAACACAGACGCTGAATGAACAGAATAAAGTGTTCGACATATGGTGGGAGAAGCCGGGGATTTTATATCCTTATTTAATAAAAGAGGATGGAATTCCTGCTGGCTTTGCATTAGTAGCCACACCACCTCATACACCACCAGGTTGTGAATTTTATTTAAACGAATTCTTTATCCTCCGGCCCTTTCGAGGTACGGGAATCGCTGAACGTGCGGCTAAGGAGGTATTTAATCTTCATATTGGAAAATGGGAGCTACAAACCAATCCCACAGCTACAAATAGGAGAGCCCAGCATTTTTGGAAAAAGACACTAAAAGAATATACTGGTAATAGCTTTCAAGAAGAATGTAAGAAGTCTTTTGATGATGAATTAAAGATGATTTTTAATTTTTGTAATGGATAAAGCTAATCAAAACGAAATGAGGGAATTATTTCTTCTATTGACTTATAGTGGATTAGGGCTTACAATTAGAAAAATTATATATCAAAACAAATGCTTTGATGGAGAAAAGTAGTTCAATACCTCTTTACAGGGAGGAAACGCCGGAGATTGAGAGCGTTTCTAGAGAAAAGGGTTGATCGAAGTTCACTCCGGAGCAGTCCCTTGAAACCATTGTTGGCAAGTAGAGGTGTACCGGTGTTAACCGTAAAATATTTAAGTGAGAACATTTCTGTTTGTTGTACAGAATAGTTCTAATTTAGGGTGGTACCGCGGCTCCTCGTCCCTTTTCGGACGAGGGGTCTTTTTGTTTCCATTTAGAAGAAATATTTGTATCCCTGCAAGGCTCGGTAGCTCAGTTGGTAGAGCATAGGACTGAAAATCCTAGTGTCGGCGGTTCGATCCCGTTCCGAGCCATCTTAACTTTAATAGCAAGCTTTCTATAAAAACAGCCTGTCCGACCATTATGGTTAGACAGGTTGTTTGTTATTTCATCTTAATTTGAAAAGTTTAAGGAGTAGATTAATTATGAAATATGTAAATGCAGATACAGTCTTCCCTAAAGAGTTACTACAAGAAATACAGAAATATATAAACGGTGGTATGGTCTACGTTCCAAAGCCTGAAGAATTACATGTAAAATGGGGTGAGAAGTCAGGGAGTAGAAAATATTTGGAATCAAGAAATATTGAGATCTGCCTGAGGTTTGCTGCTGGTGCAACCGTCGAACAGCTCTCAGGTGAATACTGTCTTTCTAAAGATAGTATTAAGAAAATTGTTTATACTAAAAAATAGCCGGTCAACCGTAGGGTTGACCGGCTATTACATTTATTTGAAGCGTTAACTCGCAAATATATGCTTACCAATTTTTAAGTTCTGAGGACGAGTCCAGATCCATGCACTAGTAGCTGTATCTGGATTGAAATAATAGATCGAATTGTTTGTTGGGTCCCAACCTCGGACAGCATCAAGAGCAGCTAAATAGGCAGTCCGGTTTGGAGTAAGCCAATACTGGCCGTCAGATACGGCTGTAAATGCGCCTTTTTGAAATACAACGTTTTTTATATTGTTTGGAAATTGACTAGATTGTATGCGATTCATAACTACAGCACCAACTGCGACTTGTCCTTTATAAGGCTCACCGCGTGATTCACTGTAGATTACTTTCGCCAAAATATCCATTTCCTCAATATTAAGCGTGTATTTTTTTAGAGCATTCCAAGTTTTTGTACCAGTAACTCCATCGACACTTAATCCGTAGGCCTTTTGAAATTTAGCAACGGCAGCTTTCGTTTGTGCTCCATATACACCATCTAAAGGCTGGGTATAGAAATTCAGAGTTTTTAATCGATACTGAAGATCCCACACATCTCCAGAAGAACTCCCTACGGTTAATACAGGTGCAGCACTAGCAGAACCGATCATAGTAGCCATACTTACCAGACCCAAAAGAAGCAACAAAGTGAATATTTTAGTCTTCATTGTAGTAGCCTCCTTTCAGAAAACATTATAAATAACCTTCAATAACTGAGACAACACTCATTTATTGGTAATCTAATAATCCATTTTACATTTTCGAAAATACTTCATTAGGTTTGTGATCTTATGAAATGGGTAAATGAATAATCAGAGGCACATCAACATCGGAGGTTTTATATATGAAAAAGCAATTATATCTATTCATAATCGCAGCTGCACTCACTTTAAGCGCATGTGGTAATGATAATAGCTATGGCAATAAGATAATGGAAGATACCTCACATTCCAGTTCAAGCGTCGTACCTGAAAATTTGAAAGTGGCAGAGAATCCTACTTTTAAAATAGGAAGTAAAGCGATTATCCAAGCAGAGCATATGGAAGGTATGAAAGGGGCAACAGCAACGATAGTTGGAGCTTTTGATACCACTGCGTATATCGTTTCTTATAGGCCCGCAACAGGTGGATTTCCAGTTACAAATCATAAGTGGATTATTCATGAGGAAATCAAAAAAGCAGCCGACAAACCCTATGAATCCGGCTCGGAAGTCATAATGGAAGCTGACCATATGAAAGATATGAAAGGTGCAACGGCTCAAATTAACGCAGCGGAACAAACTACGGTATATATGATTGATTACACACCTACTACGGGTGGAGATAAAGTGAAAAATCATAAATGGGTAACGGATGATGAGCTTTCAGCAATAAAGTAACCAATAGAAATATAAGCTCATAAGTAATGAAAGATGATTAAGGTAGGGGCAGTCATGGACTTTCTTAAAGTTCTAGGCTGCTCCTACCTTTTTTGATTGCTTCTTTTATTGGAAGTGAAGTGTTAAAATATCTTTATAAAGCACAACTATACAAAATATACCATTATAATGGTATTTTCATAGAAGATAGGAGAGTGATTGAAATGCCTAACTGGCAGGTGAAATTCGATGAAGAAATGCTTAAACAAGCTGCACAACAGATTCAAGTCGATTGGATAACGATTAAGTATATTGGTGGTTTTGAAAATGTTGTCTATAGCTTTCCAAAAGATGATCATGAATATATTTTACGTGTAACACATCATTCTCATCAGGAGCAGGAGATGGTCATCTCTGAACTTGACTTTATGGACCATCTTGCAAAACATGGCGTGCAACTGGCTCGTCCCATTCCCTTTCAGGATGGCAGCTTGGTACAAACGTTAGTCAAAGATGAGGAAAGATTTATGATCTGTGTAATGGAGAAAGCACCAGGTGGTCATGTTAATGCTTCCGATCCCAATTGGGGAACGGAGCTTTTTGAGCAATGGGGTGAGGTAACAGGAAGAATGCATGCTTTAACTCTGCAATACAATCCGGAGACTGTTCTGGCAAGACCACATCAGGGCAAGCTAGATTTTGACTTTGCTAACTTTGGTACTGTTGAACAGCAGCTTTTTGAAAAGTTGCTTCAAATAAATGATCGGATTAACCAGTTGCCGCGGAATCGAGAAGGCTATGGACTATGTCACCGTGATTTGCATCCGGGTAATTTCTTCGTGCATGAGGGGCAGATCACCGTGTTTGATTTTGATGATTGCGGATACGACTATATGGTGCATGATATTGCCATTGCCGTTTATTATTCGACCATCTTTGGGGATTGGCGAAAACCGGAGGTAGAGCAGAGTAGAACCTCTAGTCTTGCGGCAGTCATGTTGAAGTCCTTTATGAAGGGATATAATCGAGAGTATGCACTCGACAATAAGTGGCTACAAGAGCTCCCGCTCTTTATTGAGAAGCGTCGACTGGAATTAGTGCTTTTGTTATTTCAAGAGTTTTCGGAGACACAACATGAAGAGAATAGAGTGTGGCTTGCCCGCAATATTCACGATGCTCTAAATGACAAAGCTTGTTTAGAGCTTTAATAAATCCTTTTGAGTAGATTTTAATATATTTAGAATAGATAATGAGGATATATCATATAAAAAAGGAGCATTTATTTGAACCTAGCAACTCCTGTAACACCTATTCAACTTATGCAAGTACTTCTAAACGTTTCTGTGATCCGTCCTGTTTTTATTTGGGGGGCGCCTGGTATTGGAAAGTCTTCTCTTGTAGAAGCTTTTGCTGATCAGGTGGGTCTTCCATGTGTTTCTCTTCTGGGTTCTCAACTAGCACCGGAAGACATCATTGGGGTACCTCAAATCGTTAACGGCAAGAGCCAATTTTGTCCTCCGAAAATGATTGCTCGGGACGAACCGTATTGCTTGTTCTTAGACGAGCTTAATGCCTGTTCTCAAGAGGTGCAAAAAGCTTTTTATAGTCTTATCCACGAACGCCGCATCGGCGATTATCACCTACCTGAGGGCTCTATAGTAATAGGAGCTGGTAACCGTGCACAAGATAGTGCAATTGTTAAACCTATGTCCTCCGCGCTTATCAATCGGATGTTCCATATACAGCTAAATGTATCTTTTCAGAATTGGATCTCTTGGGCATATGAGAATAGCATTCATCCTATGGTTATTAAATATCTGGAATTGCGTCCCGATCATCTGTGGAGTGCACCTCCAAAGACTGAAGAGCCTTTCTCCACGCCACGCTCTTGGCATATGCTTAGTGATGCACTACATGAGTTTGGGGATGATATAAATGTGGATGCCGTGGGGATTTTAGCGAATGGTTCACTGACACCTTCTCACGCCACACAATTCAGGGCTTTTTATAAAAATCTAACTGGAAAATATGAACTTAATCAAATTATAGATGGTAAATCCTCATTTCCAACGGCTCCAGAAGATCGGGATCTCCTGTATTTCCTGGCGCAATCCTTGCGTGCCCAGATTATCAAAGAACTCCCTCCGATTAAAGATAACGTACGAGATGGACATCGCCAATTTGCACACACTGTTAAAAAGCTGATTAAAGACCTGTCCGTCATTAGCTTTGAAATTGCACAGCTAGTAGTTGCTAAGCAGGAGCAAAGTGATAATATTCCAGATTGGTTAATGGTTGAAATTGTACGTGATTTACCACGTCTTGCAATAAAAGAGCGGGGGTAAATATGGCTAAAAAAACAACTCCAGATAATCCCGCTTTGAAAAATTTTAATGAAGCATGTTCATTAATCGCGGATCATCCTATTTTTGCACCGTTATCTGTTCGAGCTTCGATTATTCATAATGAAAATAGTCCCTATCCTGAAGACGGCTGGGCAATTGTCACTAATAACGGTTATATTTACACTCATCCTAAAAGGCGTGGTGAGGTTGCCGAATGGATGTACGTTTTGGCACATTGTTTTCTTCATTTAGGTCTTGGACATTTAAAGAGTAAAGAGAATCAAGTGGCGTGGAACGTTGCATGTGATGTGTACATAGCAAAGTTTTTAAATGACTTGAAACTTGGGAAAGTACCCGCAGATATGGAGTCGCGAATTGATCTTATAATTAAAGATGAACAACAGCTTTACGAGCAATTTATGATAAAAGGAATTCCGGACACCTCCAGATATTTTGGGACTGCGGGTGTTTCAAAACTGGATATGAATGTTAGAGAAACCACCAAAAGATACTGGGGAAAAGCACCGGATTGGGAAGCCTATTTTGCTTATGGGTTATCTAATGCTGTGACGAATGCAGTAAGTGTTGCTGGAGGCCATGCTAATACTATTAGTGACCCTGCACTTTCATTAACCGCTCCACAACGTGCAAAACGATGGTTTATGGACAGATATCCTTTATTAGGTGCGCTTGCCGCCGGCTTTGAGATTATAGAAGATCCAGCGATATGTCGGCGATTTGATATTTCCATAGCTGCCATTGACGTTATTGAGCGCAAAATATTTATGAACCCTGCAGCCGGACTAAACGACGAGGAGTGTATTTTCGTGATGGCGCATGAGCTTCTGCATGCGGGGCTTCAGCATCACGAGCGATGTCTTGGCCGGGATCATTATCTTTGGAATGTAGCTTGTGACTACGTAATAAATCTATGGCTAGTAGAAATGAGTGTAGGGGAGTATCCGCGAATTGGACTCTTATTAGATCCTGAGCTTAAAGGTTTATCTGCTGAAACGATTTATGATCGTATGGTCGGAGATATCCGCACTTATAAGAAACTGGCAACCTTGAGAGGGAATGGACTTGGTGACATTTTAGATAACGGTTCATCAAGTTTTTGGGATGCGAGAGAAGGACAGACGCTAGATGATTTCTGTAAAAATGCGATGCAACAAGGACTTATGTATCATGAAGAGCAAAGTCGCGGTCTTTTACCGTCAGGCCTAGTTGAAGAGATTAGAGCGCTGGGCCAGCCACCTATTAAATGGGATGTAGAGCTTGCTAGGTGGTTTGATCATTATTTTTCACCGCTTGAGAAGACCAGATCTTATTCACGAATTAGCAGACGTCAATCTTCTACGCCTGATATCCCTCGACCACAATGGGTTCATAGCGGTGCTGCAGATGATGGCCGCACTTTTGGAGTTATTTTAGATACCTCAGGCTCAATGGATAAAAAGCTTCTGGCCAAAGCATTAGGGGCCATTTCAAGTTATGCGCAGGCTCGTGATGTTCCTTTTGCACGGATTATCTTTTGTGATGCTTGTCCTTATGATGCAGGTTACATGCCCCCCGAGGCTATCGCAGATCGAGTACAAGTGAAGGGAAGAGGGGGAACGATCTTACAACCAGCTATTGATTTGATTCAACAAGCTGAGGATTTTCCGAAAAAAGGACCGCTTCTAATTATTACAGATGGTTATTGTGACAAGCTGACCATTAAAAGAGACCATGCTTATATTTTGCCCAAGGGAAATGACTTGCCTTTCTCACCCAAAGGACCTGTATTCAGAATTAATTAGGGCTTAGAATAAATTTAGAGCGAGGTAACAATGGATATGAATCCCCCCAAACATATTCTTTCCGCAGCTACCGTTGTATTCAATGATCAAAGAGAGATTTTATTAATAAAAGGTCCACGTAGAGGATGGGAGATGCCAGGCGGACAGGTTGAAGAGGAGGAGTCCCTTATAGAAGCAGCAATCAGGGAAGCCAAAGAAGAATCGGGCATTGATATAGAGATTAATAAGTTCTGCGGAGTTTTTCAAAATGTTGATCGATCTATTTGTACTAACCTATTTCTAGGGAAAGCCATCGGCGGCGAACCTGCTACTAGTTCCGAGAGCTTAGAAGTTGGGTTTTTCTCGATAGAACAAGCATTGGAAATGGTCACATGGAAAAACCTCAGACTGCGGCTGGAGTATTGTTTAAATGATGAGGTGCAGCCTTTTTACGTAGAGTTACGGGGTACAGAAGTTGAAGAAATTATTATTACACATCTGAGTTAATATAGGGAGCACAATGGACAAGTGTTTCGATCAACAAAGATTCATTTTTTTTATTTTATAACATTTTCAGTTGATTACAGAACTTTTCATACGTTTACAGCGTCTTACTTATGAACGATAAATCGACGGTAAGGACTGAAACATTATGAAAGACAACACGAAGCTTTTCAGAAATAATATGAGGAGCCAGTCTTCTATACAATCTGTAGGCGGCAGGCGTTATGTGCCAGGAATTGATGGTCTAAGGGCTTTATCAGTACTCGCTGTAATCGCATATCATTTGAATCTGAATTGGGCTGAGGGTGGACTTCTCGGCGTTGGAATATTTTTTGTAATCTCCGGATATCTCATTACTGACCAAATCATTAGCCAGTGGGAGCGGCACCGAAGGCTGAACCTTGTAGACTTTTGGGTTCGTAGGGCGCGGAGGCTGTTGCCTGCGATGGCCGTTATGCTTTTTGTGGTTGCCATATGGCTTTTAATTATAGAACCATCAAGATTGTTTGGGCTCAAGGGTGACTTTATGTCTTCCTTATTTTATTTCAATAACTGGTGGCTAATATTTCATAATGTTTCCTATTTTGAAAGCTTTGGCCCACCATCTCCAATTGGACATTTATGGTCGCTTTCTATTGAAGGACAGTTTTATATTCTATGGCCAATAGTTCTCATCATCGTGATGAAAATCGCTCGTCGGCGAGGTAAGCTTATTGCATGGATTATGGCTTGCGCAGCAGTCTCTGCTTTAGCCATGGCATTGATCTACGTACCGGGGACTGATCCAAGTAGAGTGTATTATGGAACAGATACCCGCTTATTTGCGCTTCTCATTGGAGCAGCACTTGCAGTTGCTTGGCCAAGTCAGAAACTTAATGATAACGTCTCAGAACCGGCTCGGCGTGTGCTTGATATTGTAGGGGGATTAGGACTCATTCTATTATTGGTACTTTTTAATCAGGTTAATGAGTTCGATGATTTACTTTACCGTGGTGGGTTTTTAGTGATTTCTTTGATTGCAGCTGTAGTTATTGCCGTTCTAGCTCATCCTGCTAGCCGTCTGGGGTCGATCGTAGGCTGTAAACCTTTGCGTTGGATCGGGCTGCGATCATATAGCTTGTACATATGGCATTTTCCAGTCATTATCCTTAGCAGTCCGAATGTGAGTACTGAAGAAAGCAGCATGCTTCGGATCATCATTCAGGTAGCAGTAAGTTTTCTTCTAGCTGCATTGTCATATAAGTATGTGGAGGAGCCCATTCGTCGAGGTTCATTTAAAGAAACTTGGAAGAACATCAGTGTAAAACGAAGGGGTGGTCTTCGTCCAGGCTTCTTAATGGCTATTATTGCTGTGATTCTTATCCCAATCGCATGCAAAGGTTATTTGTTAAACGCTGGATCGGATACGTCTGCGATCGAATCGGCAGATTTGCAGTATGAACAACAACAACTTCAACAGCAAGAACAACGACTGCAGGAGCAAGAACAACAAGATATGGGAAGAAAGAATGATCCCGCAGATCATAAAGCGATAGACGAAAATGTAACTGATAAACCATCAATACCAGCCTTGGCAACAGCTACAACTGAACCTGAAGTGAAAAAAGCTGATACTAAGGTGGGAACTACAAATACAGAAATAGCAAAGCCTGAATCAGAAGTGAAAAAATCTGTTCCTGAAGAAAAGAAACCTGTGGCTGAGAAGAGTCAAGCTGGAACGGATGTTACGGCCATTGGAGATTCTGTCATTTTGGATGCAGCACCATACCTTTCAGAGGAATTACCTGGCATTGTCATCGAGGGAAAGATCGGTCGGCAGATGGCTAAAGCTCAGGAGGTAGTGGATCAGCTGAAAGCTCAAGGCCGGCTGGGCAAAAAGGTTATTATCGAGCTTGGGACTAACGGATCCTTTAGTTCAAAGCAATTACGTAATTTACTGGATTCATTAAGTGATGCTGAGCAGATTTTTTTGGTCAATACACGGGTCCCAAGAAAATGGGAGAATAATGTGAATCACAATATTTCAAAAGTTTCCAGTGAATATAGTAATACGACCGTAGTAGACTGGTACTCTGCAAGTGAAGGAAAAGACGATTATTTCTACCAAGATGGTGTGCATCTTAAACCAGAGGGCTCCAAGTGTTACGCCTCACTTCTTGCGAAAGCCTTGGAAAGTAAGTAAGAATTAATTGAATCTCCAAACTTTTTGATATTATATTTTAATAGACCGGCAAGAGAGTTCTCTCTTTGCCGGTCTTTATTTTTCGTAAACGAATAATCATTGAAAAGCTAATTAATTCCTAGTCGTAGATAAAATGCTCCACAACAGCCACTGTCTTCGTAATGTCAGGATTAGAATTGTCGATCACCTTAACATTGGAACTTGGAAGAGGCCACGTAACACTACGGTTTCCAAATGCTTTACGGAATTCATCCCAATGCTGGAACTTCCATTCATCTAATGGTGATTGTCGATCGTGAATTCGTGTCCGATACAATTCCTCATTGGCTAGTTCGACCAAGACAACTTTAACCTCAACATCTTGCAGTGAACGTCCGATTCGAGATAACTCACTGCTGATCCAGTCAGGGTTGGCAGCTTCATTGGTAAATGGTCCAACTACAAATGCATCTACATTCAGGCCAATATTGTCTAGTGCTGCGTCCATCGTAATCCGGTAGCCCAAATCACGGCATAATCTTTTGTAATCGGCAGAGTCTCTATCTGCCGGGTCCAATCCGTGAAAGGTCATGATGGCGTCAGCCGCTGGACGTAATAGAATATCCATATCAAAGAAGGGCACTTTACGCCGGGAAGCGATCGCTTTAGCTAATGTCGTTTTTCCTGCCCCAGCTGGCCCCAGAAAAAATACAAGTTTGTTCATCATTGTCTCTCCTTAGAACCTCAATTCATTGCTACAGTCTATCTCTAAATATTATCATATAAAAGAAGATGAGTAATCGCCAGCGTAAAATCCTCATCTACCGTAGGTTTTGAGAACCTGAGATATTTCGCGTTACGGTCCATAATATGATATTTTTTTGCTTCTCCATTGAGTTTTTGTGTAATCCTGCTTATAATATAGCGAGAAAAATAAGAAAAAGGTGTCCATAAATGAGCATATTAAATGTAGAAGGATTAAGTCATGGTTTTGGAGATCGTGCGATCTTCAAGGATGTTTCATTCCGTCTTCTAAAAGGCGAGCATATCGGATTATTCGGCGCTAACGGCGAAGGTAAATCCACTTTTATGAATATTGTTACAGGAAAGCTGCAACCGGATGAAGGTAAAGTCGAATGGTCCAAACGGGTGCGTGTTGGCTACCTCGATCAGCATGCAGTGTTGACCAAAGGCATGACCATTCAAGATGTACTCAGAGGCGCTTTTCAATACCTCTTTGATCTTGAGCAAGAGATGAATGATATGTACGGCAGAATGGGTGACGTGTCGCCTGAAGAGTTGGAAAAGCTGCTTGAAGAAGTTGGTACGATCCAAGATACGCTTACAAATCAAGATTTCTACATGATCGATGCGAAGATACAAGAAACCGCGCGCGGTCTAGGCATCACAGATATTGGATTGGATCGTGACGTAGCTGATCTTAGTGGTGGTCAGCGTACCAAAATCCTGCTTGCGAAGCTGTTGCTTGAAAAACCAGATATTTTGCTCCTAGATGAGCCTACGAACTATCTGGATGAGCAGCATATTGAATGGCTGAGACGTTATCTTCAAGAGTATGATAATGCATTTATTCTGATCTCACATGATATGCCTTTCTTGAATAGCGTTATCAACCTGATCTACCATATGGAAAATCAAAAGCTGACTCGTTATGTGGGTGACTATGAGCAATTCCAGCAGGTCTACGAAATGAGAAAACAACAGCTTGAATCTGCTTATAACCGTCAAAAACAAGAAATCGCAGAGCTGAAAGACTTCGTTGCACGTAACAAAGCAAGCGTAGCTACCCGTAACATGGCAATGTCCAGACAGAAAAAGCTCGACAAGATGGAAATTATCGAGATTGCAAAAGAGAAGCCAAAACCACAGTTTAACTTTAAAGAAGGTAAAACTGCAGGCAAGATGATTTTCGAAGCAAAAGAATTGGTTATCGGATATGACACACCGTTGTCCAGACCGCTTAATTTGTTAATGGAGCGTGGACAAAAGATCGCGTTGGTCGGTGCGAACGGGATCGGTAAAACCACCTTGCTTCGCAGCATCTTAGGCGAAATCCAAGCATTGTCCGGTTCGGTAGAACGTGGATACCATCAAGAGATTGGATACTTTGAGCAAGAAATGAAAGAAGGCAATTACAAGACTTGTATCGAGGAGATCTGGGATACATTCCCATCCCTGTCACAATTCGAAGTACGTGCTGCCCTTGCCAAATGTGGACTGACCACGAAACATATCGAAAGTAAGATTGCTGTTCTAAGTGGTGGAGAAAAAGCTAAAGTGCGTCTATGTAAACTCATTAACAGTGAGACCAACATTCTCGTATTAGATGAGCCGACGAACCACTTGGATATCGATGCCAAAGATGAACTGAAACGTGCGCTGAAAGCATATAAGGGAAGCATTCTCATGATCTCTCACGAACCGGATTTTTATCAAGACATTGTGACCGATATCTGGAATTGCGAAGATTGGACAACAAAAGTATTCTAATAAGCAAATCTTTATTGAATAAGCCTATGAGGTGTTAACGAATCAGTTACGCTTTATAGGCTTTTTTATGGATAGTGGGGAGGGTCTATGTGTTAGAGAATAAAATGGATCAGCTTAACATCAGTGTTCAACGAATTTTTGGAGAACAAGAAATAGAAATAGTCGATTTCACATGTGAGGATTTAGATTATAAAACACCTAACTTTACAACAGCGGGTATCTTTCATTTTCAGGGTATCGCACTAATTAATAACGAGCAGCTTCCATGGTCAATCATATTAAAAATCATTAAGTCTGATAGTGTAGAAAAAGAGGATCCAGCACATCACAATTACTGGCGACGAGAAGCCCTAGTCTTTGAATCTAAGATTCTGGATGAGCTTCCGGGCTCAATCCAAGCTCCTAAGTGTTATCTTGTTGAGGAGCAAGTAGATGGTACCGTATGGTTATGGATGGAACGAATTGAAGGGGAATTTGCACATGCGAAGGAGCAGTTTGATATTATCGCTGAACGGTTAGGCCGATTTAATGGAGCTTATCTTTCAGGAAAGAACACTCCTAATAACCAATGGATATGTAGAAGCTGGCTTAGATCATGGACTACCGCAAGTAAAATGTATGCACCTAACCCTGAAGAATATATTCATCAATTACATAGAGACAATGACCGAAGCCTTTGGGCTTGGTTCCAAGACTTCACGAAGCGGATAGACAGTAACTTGAATGCTCTCCATCGCTTGCCGCGAGTATTAGCCCATCAGGACCTCAGTCAAATGAATATGCTGTTAACTCAAAACGGAGAGTTAGTCTTGATAGACTGGCAATTTATGAGCTTATCAGGTTTAGGTGAAGATCTTGGTAAAATGTTTGGCGTAAATATGAGTCTTGGTGTAATTCCTATCCATCGTTACGAGGAATTTAAAGAGTCTTTATTCCATTCGTATATCAAAGGATTAAAGGCTAGCGGATGGCAAGGGGACGAATCCCTTGCAAGATATGGTTATTGTTTAAGCACTGCTTTACGTAGTGTCTGGGAAGTGCCACAATACTTTTCTCTAAATGTTCAGCTACAATCTGACCTGTTAAACGCTAATCTTCAGGAGCGGGTTAATCGGCTAGAGCAAATCATTATTATTCATCAAAAAATGACGCTAGAAGCAGAGACATTGAAATTATGGATAACATAGTTCTTAATTCTCATTAGATATGAAAAAGGAGCCCCTATTAAAGGAGCTCCTTTTTGCTACACCTCAATAATGATGGGGAGAATCATTGGACGTCGTTTCGTTTTTTCGTACAGGAATCTACTTAGGGTCTCCTTGATGGTCTGCTTGATGATATTCCACTCGCCTAGGTCAGCCTCACTCATCTTTTGAAGGGTGGAGGTTACAAGCTTGTTGATCTCCTCCATTAAAGTTTCTGAGTTACGGACATAGATGAATCCTCTGGATATGGTATCCGGCTCGTTTAATAAACGTCCATCTTCTTGGCTTAATGTAATCACTGTAATCAAAATACCGTCTGCTGACAGCTGGCGACGATCGCGAAGAACGACATTACCAATATCTCCAATCCCAAGGCCATCCACTAGGGTTTGTCCAGCTGCCACTCGGCCAGATTGGCGGACGACACCTGATGATGACTCGACGATATCTCCATTTTTTAGAATAAAGATATTATTGGGGTTAACACCAACTGCCTCTGCTAACAAGCTGTGATGATGTAGCATACGGTATTCACCATGAATCGGTATGAAATATTCAGGTTTCATCAAGGTTAACATTAACTTAAGCTCTTCTTGGCTTGCATGCCCAGATACATGAAGCTCGCTGCGTGATCCATAGATGACTTTAGCGCCCAGCACGTATAAATTATCGACGATTCTAGATACATTGCGTTCATTCCCGGGAATGGGATTAGCTGCTATCAGAACGGTATCTCCTGCCTGGATTTCCATCTGCCTATGACTTGCGTTAGCCAGTCGCGATAACGCAGCCATGGGCTCTCCTTGACTGCCTGTACATAATACAGTTACTTGCTCTGGAGGGAGTTTGGCAGCTTCTGTAGGCTCGATCAGCATGTTATCTGGAATGCTCAAGTACCCGAGTTCCTGGGCTACTCGGACAACATTAACCATACTTCTGCCAAGTAAGGTTAATCTACGATCGGTTAAACGAGCAGCTTCAATGATCTGCTGTAGACGGTGTACATTTGAAGCAAAGGTAGAGATAAAGATTCTACGGTCAGCTTTCATGAATGCTTCTTCTATATGAGCGCCAACGAGTTTTTCAGAGGGGGTGAAGCCTGGGCGTTCTGCATTGGTACTCTCTGAGAGCAGGAACTTTACACCATTTTTACCGATGTCAGCCATTTTATGTATGTCTGGATACTGCTTATTAACAGGGGTCATGTCAAATTTGAAATCCCCTGTATGAACAACGGTCCCTTCTGGGGTGTCGAATACAACACCAAGGCAATCCGGAATACTATGATTGGTATTAAAGAACGTTGTAGTAATCGCTCCTAGCTGTAAAGTAGACTCAGAATCAATGACATGAAGCTTGGTCTGACGTAATATTCCGTGTTCCCTCAGTTTATTTTCAATTAGACCTAAGGTTAACCGAGATGCGTAGATCGGAAGATTTAATTGTTTGAGTAGATACGGAATTCCTCCAATATGATCCTCATGTCCATGTGTAACTACTAATGCTCGAATCTTATCAAGATTACTTAATAAATACGTAACATCAGGAATAATGAGGTCAATCCCCAGTAGACTTTCGTCCGGAAATTTAGAACCGCAATCAATGACAATAATATCATCTGCATATTGCAGGAAATACATATTCTTACCAATTTCATTCACACCGCCTAATGCTGCAATCCAGAGCTGCTTAGCTGCCACTTTCATTAAAGTCCCTCCTTTTATAAATTCACCTATATTATGTATGAAATCCTTTATAATTATCCTTTCATTGAAGTGGTACAATAGTATAACAATAGATTGATATTCAAAAGTTAGGGGACAGATTGATCATGAACATCAGAAGAATACAAATGAAGGATAATTATGCAATCGAACAGATTATTAGGAACTGCCTGATTGAGTTTGGCGGGAATAGGGCAGGGCTTGCGTGGGAAGATGACAGCCTGCATCATTTATATGAGTATTACAATCATAGTGATAATCAGGCCTATTGGGTTGTAGAAGAAGATGGAAATATATTGGGCGGGTGTGGCATTGCGCCTTTCGGCAATGAGGGCGACATATGTGAGTTGCAAAAAATGTACTTATCTCAGTCTGTTAGAGGTAGAGGGATATCTTCCGAACTCTTAAATACGGCTCTGGATTTTGCCAAGCTATATTACAACAAATGTTATTTGGAGACATTACAGAACATGCATGCGGCTAACCGTTTTTATATGAAAAACGGCTTCGAACTTTTAGATGCCCCATTAGCTGGCTCAGAGCATTTCGCATGTGATGCTTGGTATATTAAAGAGTTAATTTAATTATGGTTTAGTAAGCCTGGATTAGCAGGCTTATTTTTTATTTGACAATAAAACCGTCCAGACGGTATAGTAAATATCAGGGGTGATCAATGTGAACAGTAATTCTAAACGTAAAACTATTTTATTGGCGGCTTCCACAGTTGTTAAAAATAATGGAGTAGAGAAGCTTACGCTTGAAGCTGTGGCTAAAGAAGCCGGGGTCAGTAAGGGCGGGCTACTGCACCATTTTCCAAATAAAGAAGCTTTGATCATAGGGATGGTCGAAGATCTAACGAACCATTTTTTTACCAATGTTCAAGATAGAGCAATGAGCGAAACGGTTGAAAAAGGGAAGTGGAGTCGTACTATTACTAAAGCCATGGATGATGATATTAAAGAGGGCAAAGAGATTGGTACCGCGCTTCTCGCTGCTCTTTTCACAAATCCAGATATTCTTAACAAATTTCAAAGTCAATATGCAACATGGCAACAAAACATAGAGAACGATGGCATTGATCCTGTACGCTCCACTATCATTAGGTTGGCAGCAGATGGGTTATGGTATTCCGAAATGTTCGGATTAGGTGTGTTAGATGATGAATTACGCACGAAAGTCATTCAAGAATTGATAAATATGACGAAGTAAGGAGAGGTTATCTTTGAATTCATATGTATTACTTGCAACAGCGATCATCTGTGAGGTATTTGGCAGTTCAATGCTAAAAGTGTCTAACGGGTTTAAAAGGGTATTCCCATCCATTGGCGTGATCCTTGGTATGGGCTTAGCATTTTACAGTCTTTCTTTAGCGTTAAAAACAATTCCATTAGGTACAGCTTATGCGATTTGGTCAGGGGTGGGCACAGCTTTGACAGCTATAATTGGCGTAGTTATTTATAAGGAGAATTTTAATCGTAAGAAATTACTAGGTCTACTACTTATTATTGGTGGTGTAATCATTATGAAGCTCTCAGGTGGGGCTCATTAGAATTTGGAGGCTGCAGCATGAAAAGAAATGTAGGATATATTGCTCTAAGTATAGCGATTGCTAGCGAAGTCGTAGGGACTACTATGTTGAAAATGTCAGAAGGATTCACGCAATTACTCCCTTCTATAGGGGTTATTATTGGTTTTATTATTGCTTTTTATAGTTTATCCATAAGCCTTAGAGAATTACCGTTAAGCTTAGCTTATGCAATTTGGTCGGGTGTAGGTACTGTTCTAACTGCAATTGTGGGTATTGTTGTGTGGGGAGATCCATTTGGTATTCTTACTTTTGCAGGAATAGTATTAATAGTAGGAGGAGTGGTATTATTAAACTCTCCTGCCAAAGGTGAAGACAAAGTACGGGCCTGATAAATCAGGCTCTTTTTTTATTTTTAAACGGATGTCATAGATTCCATAAATCGCATAGTTTCGCGATAATGGTATCACTTACCTTTTCCGTAGAATTACATCTTATAGTTTGAGCTACTATTTATCTATAATGAGTGTGTCTGAAAGTGAAGGGAGGTTGTGGTTCTTTTTAATGTGCTCTGGATGATCTCTATTGAAAACGCTACCATTTGAGCACTCTGATAGGTTCGTGAATTTTTGAGAATCTAACATATTTAAGGAGGATTAAAATTAAAATGCGTAACAAGTATGTTGTATGGTCGCTGGTAGTATCCATGCTGATTTCAAGTTTATTCTTGGCTGCGGGCCCACTTAATTTTGTTTCAGCCTCCGGAGGACCAAACCTTACACTCGGCAAAAATGTAACTGCGAGCGGTCAATCACAAACTTATAGTCCTGACAATGTTAAAGACAGTAATCAAAGCACGTATTGGGAAAGCACGAATAATGCATTCCCGCAATGGATTCAAGTCGATTTAGGTGCAAATACGAATATTGATCAAATCGTTCTAAAGCTCCCTTCTGGCTGGGAGACGCGGACGCAAACATTGGCTGTTCAAGGTAGCACAAACGGTTCGACATTCACGAATATTGTAGGTTCTGCGAATTATGAATTCAATCCATCAGTGGCAGGGAACAGTGTTACCATCGACTTTGCCTCAATCAGTACGCGTTATGTTCGTCTGAATGTAACGAGCAACACAGGTTGGCCGGCAGCTCAGCTCTCTGAATTCGAGATTTACGGCGCTAGTGGCCCTATTGCTACTCCAACTCCATCGCCTTCCGGCACTTATGAAGCTGAATCTGCTTCACTGTCTGGAGGAGCTAAAGTGAACACGGATCATGCCGGTTACTCCGGCGCGGGATTCGTGGATGGATATTTGACACAAGGTGCAACAACGACATTCACGGTTAACGTGCCAGCAGCAGGTAGTCGTGAGGTGACATTGAAATACGCTAATGCAAGTGGCAGTGCAAAGACAATAAGTGTCTATGTCAATGGTGCTAAAATTGGCCAGACCTCATTATCTAACTTACCAAATTGGGATTCATGGAGCACTAAAGTAGAAGTTCTTAATCTAAATGCGGGTAACAACACCATCGCATATAAATATGATGCTGGTGATTCTGGCAATGTTAACCTTGACCAAATCACTGTAGCGTCGACGACAACAACACCACCTGCAACACCTACTCCGACACCGACAGCCACACCAACACCAACACCAACACCAACACCAACACCAACACCAACACCAACACCGACGGTCACACCAACGCCAACAACCACACCAACGCCAACAACCACACCAACACCTGCTCCTGGGAGTAATATTGCTGTCGGCAAGACGATTACCGCTTCTTCCAGTACACAAACGTTCGTAGCAACAAATGCGAACGATAATGACACAAGCACGTACTGGGAAGGTGGCAGCAATCCAAGTTCGCTCACCCTCGACTTAGGGGCGAACCACAACATTACGTCAATCGTTTTGAAGCTGAATCCAGCCTCTGCATGGAGTACTCGCACACAAACGATTCAGGTGCTCGGTCACAATCAAGACACGACTACCTTCGGTAATTTGGTATCGGCTCAATCCTATACGTTTAATCCAGCTTCGGGCAACACAGTAACCATCCCGGTTACGGCAACGGTTAAACGTCTGCAGTTGAATATCACTTCGAACTCTGGTGCCCCTGCTGGGCAAATCGCGGAGTTTCAAGTATTCGGTACACCAGGGGCGAACCCTGATCTAATGATAACGGGTATGTCCTGGTCACCTACTACTCCTGTCGAGACAAGTGCAATTACATTAAATGCAGTTGTTAAGAACAACGGTAATGCTAGCTCCGCAGCAACCACTGTCAACTTTTACTTAAACAATGAGCTCGTTGGATCTGCTCCAGTAGGTTTATTAACTGCAGGCGCATCAACAACAGCCTCAATGACATTAAACGCTGGAGCCAAAACCGCTGCGACCTATGCTCTCAGCGCTAAAGTAGATGAGAACAATGTGATTATCGAGCAGAACGAAGGGAATAACAGCTATACGAACGGGGCATCTCTTGTTATCGCTCCAGTCTCCAGCTCTGACTTAGTTGGTGTGACTACCTGGACACCAAGTAATCCAGTGGCTAATAGTACAGTAGCTTTTACCGTAAATCTCAAGAATCAAGGAACCATTGCTTCTGCAAGCGGTTCTCATGGTGTTACTGTAGCTCTTAAAAACTCAGCGGGTACCACGATTCAAACATTTAATGGATCCTATTCCGGGACCCTTGCTGCTGGAGCTTCCGTTAACGTCACGATTCCAGGGACATGGACAGCGGTCAACGGTAATTACACTGTAACCACTACTGTTGAAGTGGATGCTAATGAGGTAACAGCGAAGCAATCAAACAATATAAGCACAACTAATCTGGTGGTCTATGCTCTACGTGGTGCAAGCATGCCTTATAGTCGGTATGATACCGAAGATGCTACTCTCGGTGGTGGAGCTACGTTGAAATCAGCACCTACGTTTGATCAAGCACTAACTGCTTCAGAAGCATCTGGTCAGCGTTATGTAGCGCTTCCTACAAACGGCTCGAACGTGGGATGGACAGTCAGACAAGGACAAGGCGGCGCGGGTGTAACTATGAGATTTACTATGCCTGACTCTTCGGATGGTATGGGACTGAATGGTTCACTTGACGTGTATGTGAATGGAGTAAAAGTCAAAACGGTATCGTTGACATCCTACTACAGCTGGCAGTATTTTTCGGGCGACATGCCTGGTGATACTCCTAGTGCTGGGCGTCCGCTCTTCCGATTTGACGAAGTCCACTGGAAATTGGATACTTCTCTCCAGCCTGGAGATATCATCCGTATTCAGAAGAACAATGGAGATAGCTTGGAATATGGTGTTGATTTCCTCGAAATCGAACCTGTTCCTACTGTAGTCGCTCGTCCGGCGAACTCCGTGTCAGTGACAGATTATGGTGCTGTAGCAAATGATGGTCAGGATGACCTTGCAGCTTTTAAAGCAACGGTGAATGCAGCTATTGCAGGTGGTAAGAGCATGTATATTCCTGCCGGAACATTTAATCTTAGCAGCATGTGGGAAATTGGCTCTGCCAGCAATATGATTAACAACTTTACGGTGACGGGTGCTGGAATCTGGCATACGAACCTCCAGTTTACTAATCCTAATGCGGCGGGAGGCGGTATTTCACTCCGTATTAGCGGCAAGCTAGATTTTAGTAATGTATACATGAATTCGAATTTGAGATCCCGTTATGGACAAAATGCAATTTACAAAGGATTTATGGATAACTTTGGTACTAATTCAATTATCCATGATGTCTGGGTAGAACATTTTGAATGTGGCATGTGGGTAGGCGACTATGCTCATACACCTGCTATTTATGCCAGTGGGCTTGTGGTTGAAAACAGCCGGATTCGGAACAATCTTGCCGATGGTATCAACTACTCCCAAGGCACTAGCAATTCGATTGTTCGAAACACCAACGTAAGAAATAACGGTGACGATGGTCTTGCAGTATGGACTAGTAACACCAATGGTGCTCCGGCGGGTGTAAATAACACATTCTCCTACAACACGATTGAGAATAACTGGCGTGCAGCAGCCATAGCATTCTTTGGAGGCGGCGGTCATAAGGCTGATCACAACTACATCATCGACACTGTAGGTGGTTCTGGTATTCGTATGAACACCGTTTTCCCTGGTTACCATTTCCAGAATAATGCGGGCATTGTTTTCTCAGATACTACGATTATCACAAGTGGTACCAGTAAAGATCTGTATGGTGGAGAACGTGGAGCCATCGATTTAGAGGCATCGAATGATGCCATCAAGAACGTCACCTTTACCAACATCGATATCATCAATACACAACGCGATGCAATCCAGTTCGGTTATGGTGGTGGATTTGAGAATATCGTGTTTAACAACATCAATATTAATGGTACTGGGCTTGATGGTATTACTACTTCACGTTTCTCTGGGCCACATCAGGGTTCGGCAATCTATACTTACACAGGCAATGGTTCAGCAACGTTTAACAACCTGACGACTACGAATATCGCTAACCCCAACCTGAATTATATTCAGAGCGGTTTTAATCTGACGATTCATTAAGCGATAGTGTGAGGGAGGAGTTCTTCGGAACTTTTCCCTTTTTTTTATATTGTGGATAGTGAAAATTTAAAACTACGGAGAAGGATATTGACTTGATGAGCAAGAAATAAATGGTAGGATATAGTATTTATCTCATAAGAAATAAATTTTTAGTAATGTGTCGATTTCATCATCTTCCGTTCGTCGTTTAAATAGAAGTCCGGATATCAGACGTTAAAGCGAAGGAGAGATGAAATGCATTTAGTAACTTCAATGGATGGAACTAAGATTGCCTATGACAAAATGGGTCAAGGGCCAGCACTTATATTAGTGACAGGTGCATTTAGTTACCGAAAATTCCCAAGTCAAGTACAGTTAGCTGATCTGTTGTCTGAGAATTTCACAGTCTTCAATTACGATCGACGAGGTCGTGGCGATAGTGGAGACACTCAGCCATACGCAATAGCTCGTGAGATCGAAGATCTGCAGGCTATAATTAATGCGGCCGGAGGAGCGGCATATGTCTGGGGATTGTCTTCTGGAGCAGTTCTTGCTCTACAGGCAGCAGCGGATGGAGCAAATATTACAAAATTAGCTCTGCATGAGCCTCCATTTGTGGTTGATGCTTCGGATCTCAAGCCGCCTCTAGATTTCGTAATGAATGTTACTGAGCTTATTGCTACAAATCGCCGATCTGAGGCGATTAAGTATTTTATGACTAAAGGTATGGGAGCACCTGCGTTTGTTGTTAAATTGATGCGCTTAATGCCAAGTGTATGGTCTAACCTAATAGCTGTAGCGCACACTCTTCCCTATGATGCTGTTTTATTGGATGGGTATATGGACGGAAAGCCGCTTCCTGCCACCTTGTGGAGCACAGTTACCATTCCAACGCTGGTCCTCGAAGGTACGGAGAGTCCTGTTGGCTTACGGCATGGTGCTCAGGCAATAGCTAAAGTACTACCTAATGCGAAACTATTAAGTAAAAAGGGGCTAGGTCATACGAAGAAACTCAATACAAGGATCATTTCAACTGAGCTTACTGCATTCTTTATGGGAAATTAAAAATAGGAGGGATACACCTATGAGATTTATGATGATTGTTAAAGCTACCACAGATTCAGAGGCGGGAAATATGCCTAGTCAAGAACTGATTAATGCTATGCAGAAGTATAATGAGGAATTGGTGAAAGCAGGTGTGTTGCTGGCAGGCGATGGATTGCAACCGAGTTCCAGTGGTATTCGAATTTCATATCCGGAAGCTGGCGGCAAACCGAAAGTTATGGATGGTCCGTTTACAGAAGCTAAAGAAATGATCGCTGGATATACGCTGATTGAGGTCAAATCAAGAGAAGAAGCCATTGAATGGGCTTTACGTATGCCGGACCCTCATGGATTTGGCCAAGGAGAGATTGAGTTAAGGCAGGTATTCGAGCCGGGGGAATTAATGGACGATCCCGAAACATTGGCGAAAGAAGCAGCACTTCGTAAACAGGTTGAGGAGCAGAAGCAAACGTGAGTTTCTCCCATACACATCGAACGATTGATACAATATGGCGAATGGAATCGGCAAAAATCATTGCGGGTTTAACGCGCATGGTACGGGACGTAGGTCTCGCAGAAGATCTTGCTCAGGACGCATTAGTAATTGCCCTTAATCGATGGCCAGAGACGGGGATTCCAGATCATCCAGGTGCTTGGCTGATGACCACCGCGAAACGGCGTGCGATTGATCTTATTCGCAGGACCAAGCTTCGAGATCAGAAATACGTAGAGGTTGCACATAGCATGGATTTATACACTGAGGTAGACATAGATGATGCGTTAGATGAGGAGATCAGTGACGATCTCCTTCGTCTGATCTTTATGACCTGTCATCCGGTGTTGTCACAAGATGCCAGAGTAGCCCTGACCCTTCGACTGTTATGTGGATTGACGACAGATGAAATCGCACGTTCTTTTCTAGTCGCCGAATCAACGATTGCTCAGCGAATTGTTCGGGCGAAGAGAACCCTAAGTGCTAACAAGGTTCCTTTTGAGGTACCCGTTCAAGAAGAGCTTAAAGACCGTTTGTCTACGGTGCTTGAAGTCCTTTACCTAATGTTTAATGAAGGATATTCTGCAACCTCTGGAGTGGATTGGATCCGTCCGCTGTTATGCCAGGAGGCGCTGAGATTAGGACGGGTACTAGCTGAGATTAACCCTTATGAACCTGAGGTTCATGGACTGGTCGCCCTTATGGAGATTCAAACCTCGCGTTTTAGGACAAGGGTTAATAGCAAAGGGGAACCTATTCTACTAATGGATCAAAACCGGGCACAGTGGGATCAATTACTGATCCGTCGTGGCCTGGCTGCTTTAGAGCGTAGCCGAAAGCTTGGTCGTCCGCCAGGACCTTACTCGCTTCAGGCTGCGATTTCTGCTTGTCATGCACAGGCGACTACTGCAGCAGAGACAGACTGGATCCGTATTTCTGCACTGTACGAAGCGCTCTCGAGAGTCATGCCTTCGCCGATTGTCGAATTAAACCGAGCGGTCGCCATATCCATGGCGTTCGGCCCAACCTTTGGACTGCAAATTGTGGATGAGCTAAATACTGAACCATCTATGAGGGAATATCATCTGCTGCCCAGTGTTCGTGGTGATCTTCTGCTGAAGCTGGGTCGATATGATGAGGCTCGTACAGAGTTTGAACGTGCCGCATCCTTGACTGGGAATGAACGTGAAAGGATTCTTTTGCTGAATCGGGCGGCAGCGTGTAACTTAGGAACATCGTAGTTAATTCAATATTATTTTAAACCGGTACGTACATAAAGGAGAGATAAAATATGAATCAAGAAGTCATCGATTTTATTGAAGCATTAAAAGAACCATGGCAGGTGGAGTTATCTACTAATCTTCGTGAGGTTGTTCACCAAGCAATCCCAGATGTACAGGAACGAATTCAGTATAAGAAGCCTCATTTTTTGAAAAATGGTAAGTACGCAGCAGCTATTTCAACTTCGAAAGATGCAGTAAGCTTTGTTATTTTTAATACGAATGAGCTTGAGTTTCCAGAAGGGATATTCGAGGGCCCTCCGGAGAGAAAAACACTGAAACTACGAAAAGGGGATACAGTGGATACGGCTCAATTAGTGGCTTGGGTTAGCCAATCCTCAGCTTCCCTTTAATTGCAAGATTCATGATGTAGGACGGTATCTCAAAGTCATTTGACTTCATGGGATATCGTCTTTTTTGGACGAATTTGGCTCCAGCAATACATAATCATTCAATAAATTGTGAAAAATACATCAAGAGCTAGCAATGAAGGGAATGAAACCCATGAAGATATTAAAACAAACTTGTTTGCTACTGCTTACGGTCCTTGCACTTAGTGCATGCTCAAGACCAGTAGCAGATAAATCCCAGCTACCACCTCCAACGGTTGTGCCAAGTGGAGCTGAGGAAAGATTTAGCCTTGAGGAACTTGCCACTTTGATTGGAAAAGAGGATGCTCAAGTTGTCCAAGCTCTCGGCAAAGGCGCACCTAATCGTAATGAAGGTACGAATTCTACTCTTTTATCCCGCGAATATAACGAGAAGATTGTGAATCACGAAGCAAATCTTCAGGTCTCCTATGATCACACTGGAAAAGTGATTGGAGAGACGATTCATTTTGAAGAAGCTACCAAGGAAAAATTAACGCAAGAGATAACGCAACAGCTTGGAGAGCTTACGACTAAGAGTGAAGGTAACACAGCAGATATAGGAAAAGAAGGCGAAGGTACAAACTTTCGTAGGGTATGGCAGACGGATAATGCCAAAATTTCTTTAATTGAATCCAATGGAAAGCTATCTATTTCCATAGATACGAAGTAACATTCGAATAATGTGAGAAAAAAAAGGACAATACCCATTGTAATTAGACAATGGGTATCGTCCTTTTTTGATGAATAATTAAGGCTTAAGAGGAAGAATTATTGTTTGTTGCGGAGCTTAGACGATGAATTTGCTCTTCCAGAATCGCACTTGCTTTGCCAACAAATTGTGTAATAAGTTCAAGCTCTTCATCCGAGTAGTTGGAAGCTAATTTAAGCATCTCGGCATGCAGGGGAAGGTAGGCATTCCCGACCTCATTATTTTCATACAAAGGGACAATAATTACCTTACGACGGTCACTGGGGTCATTTTGTCTGCGAACAAAACCGTTATTTTCAAGTCGATCAATTAATGCCGTAACACTGCCTGTAGCCAGTCCGGTTAGCTTGGACAGTTCACCAGCGGTGATGGGACCTCTTTCATGGAGGATATCTATGGATAGATAATCATTATTATATAACCCAAGTGATGCTGCCACATTTTGCTGATATAGTATCGTTCGACTTCCTAGGCCCCGCATACGCAAGGTGAAGTCTTCCTGCTGATTTTTCACTTGATTGTGTCGATCTCTTGACAAAAGAGAGCCCTCCTTTTAAAATATTGATATCTTGATAATCGAGATATTAGACAATTAAGATACTCGATAAACGTGCGATTAATTGAATTCATTTTATCGGAATTATTAAAGTTTTGCAAAAGGTAATGCATCAAGAAGTTTAGAGAGAGGTTGGTGTGCGATCTTATAACGATAAGATTAAATTCGAAATTAAGGAAAAGTGGAGGGAACAAAAGAGAATGGTAAAGAACTTGGAGAAGAAAAATAATGTAGGGATTATTATAGCGGCTCTATTACTGGCCACACTTATGGCATCCATGGATAACACTATATTAGCAACTGCAATGGGAACAATCGTAGGGGAACTTGGCGGTTTTGACAAACTGATGTGGGTGACTTCTGCTTATATGATAGCTGAGATGGCAGGAATGCCGATTTTCGGAAAATTATCGGATATGTATGGCCGCAAGCGTTTCTTTATTTTCGGAATTATTGTATTTATGATCGGATCTGCTTTATGTGGTACCGCAAACTCTATAGTTCAGCTGAGTATTTATCGTGCGATTCAGGGTATTGGTGGAGGGGCACTGGTTCCAATTGCGTTCACCATCATGTTCGATGTGGTTGCTCCGGAAAAACGGGGGAAGATCGGTGGATTATTCGGAGCAGCTTATGGTATATCAAGTATTTTCGGACCCCTTATTGGCGCTTACATAGCGGATTACATTCATTGGTCTTGGGTCTTTTACATCAACTTACCTATAGGTGTTATTGCCTTCTTTTTGATTGCTTTCTTCTACAAAGAGTCTGTTGAGCATTCCAAGGAAAAGATCGATTACCTAGGTGCGTTTACACTTGTAGCTTCCATCCTATGTCTCATGTTTGCGATTGAGCTGGGTGGTAAAAAATATGCTTGGGACTCTGCTATGATTTTAGGATTGTTCTTAGCTTTTGTAGTGTTTATCGTGGGATTTATTTTTATCGAACGTCGTGCAGAAGAACCCATCATTACTTTCGGCATGTTCAAGAATCGTCTTTATTCTACGAGTAATGTTATGGCTATATTTAGTGGAGCAGCATTTATTACAGCCTCGGTGTACATTCCAATCTACATTCAAGGGGTGCTTGGCGGCTCAGCAACGAATTCGGGTCTTGTTCTACTTCCTATGATGCTCGGCTCCGTTATCACTGCAGCGGGGGGCGGATTCCTGCTCTCGAAGTTCAATTATCGCGCCATCATGATATCGACGTTAATACTGCTTGTTTTAGGTATCGCCTTGCTAACCACATTAACACCAGATTCTTCACGGTTCATGGTCACCATATTTATGTTTCTAGTAGGTCTTGGAATAGGTTCTTCATTCTCTGTTCTAAGTAACGCAGCCATTCATGGATTTACAGCAAGGCAGCGTGGGTCCGCAAGTTCGACACTTAGTTTTACAAGGGAGCTGGGAATGACACTCGGCATAACAGTATTCGGTATTATCCAAAGTCATGTGTTTTCGAATAAATTAGCATCCATGTTCAGTAGCAGTGGTGCAACACCTATAGGGGTAAATTTAAGCGATCCAAGTACTATTTTGACTCCGGATACTCGTGAGAAAATCCCTACGGAAGTTCTTGATAAGATTACAGAGGGATTATCCTCATCGCTTGTTCACACTTTTGTATGGGCAATTATTCCGTCTGTTATAGCTCTACTGGCTGCATTTGTGATGAGTAAGGAAAAGTTTGATCCGGCTTCTGAATTGGGAGAGTATACGGCTTCGCATTAAAGGATGGCTGCTTTGCAATATTAACGAATGCACTAGTGAAATGTTACATTTAAACAGATTGAGCCCTCTATTCATAGGTGCTCAGTCTATTTTTTTAAATAATTATTTACATTATATTCCTATTGTAATATTATCAAATTTGACGATTGTGAAATTAGATGATATTAGAATTAATTGAAGGTAGGAGGATTTTTCGTGTCAATTGTAGGTATTTTGGGAGTGGTTCACGATGATGAACTTAGGCAAAAATATCATTTTTCTTTAGAGTTCATAAAGGATTTAATTTTAGAGTTTAATCCAGATATTATTTGTGGAGAAGTCCTTCCTAGTAGTTGGGAACATTATAAGAAGGACAGTAATTACCGTGGATATTGGGGAGAACCTGCAAGTGAATATTGGGATCTCATTTTTCCTTTGTGTAAAGAAGAGAATTATGAATTTGTCCCTATTGATTGGGTTGAATTGGATGTTTGGACAGATTTTGATCCTTTTAATAGCTATAAAGAAGATCAGAGAAAAGAATTGGAATATGAGTTAGAGCAATGGTTTCAAAGACAGCTTTCAACAGTGGAATCAAGTGCAATTCCCTTTAATTCATTAGAATATGACACTATTACAAGACAGAAGTATGAATGGTTAGAACGAATCAATCCTCAAGCGCATCAGTTCAGGTGGTTGTGTAGACATCTTATAATGATTCAACGAATCAAGAATGCCATAAAAGGCCACTCAGAGAAAAGAATCTTGTGTATTGTAGGTGCAGACCATAATCATTCGTTATATGAAGGACTAATTACAGAGAAGGACATACAACTTGTATATCCTTTATCTCGGATTACTCAAGCTTGAGCAATATTGTAGCGTGAATGCAAATACCAAATAAGTTCTCTACGGCTGCTGACATTTGCTTTGCTAAAAATGGACTTTAAATGATCCTGGACGGTGTATGCAGAAATATGCAGTGCAGAAGCCAATTCTTTAGTGGATAATCCTCGAATTACTCCGTGTAATAGCTGTTGCTCACGTTCCGTCAAACCATAAGCTTCAGCAATGATGGGGAGCATGTCAGCAGGACGCGCGGGTTCGAATGAAATGGCAATTTGGTTCTGACCGTTGGAAGCCTTAAGAAGACTTGCCCGAACGACTAAATAGGGCCCCTCAGTCATACGAATGCATGCCTTCGCTATCCCCATAGATTCGGAAGGGCTGTTTAACGCTTGCGTGCTTACAGCACGGATTGGACGAGGTAGAACATGAGCCTCAATCATTTCCAATGAGCGGAGTTTGCCTAACCAGCGATCCGCTGTGGGATTGGAAGAGAGAAGAGCCAAGTCATCAGATAAAACTGCAATGCCGGAACCGTAATGATCTTCAAGCCAAGTCTCATCTTTCTCTGGAAGCTCAAGACTGAAAGCCCGCATTCTAGCTGCAATCAGAGGGATGAGCGAGGTGATCCAATCACATTCCTCTTGTGAGAATTTCGATTGATCTGTATTCCTGTACAGCGTCAAATATCCCCAACAAGATTCGCCAAGAATAAGGACTGCACGTAGTTCATCCCCAAAACCTGCAGGAGACAATACCTTTCGATAGCGTGTACACCGCTCGGGTTTCTGCTTGGTCGCCTCATATATTGTAGCGACGAGGAGCTTGCTTTGAACCATTTGCTCATAGGTGTTAACATCATCCTGACCGTATTCGATCTGGAATCAGTGGGGATGAATGGATTCTACATTGTCTTCAGTAACCGCACCTGTCGAAAGCAATGTCTGTGGATCAACATGAGTACAGCAGGCAGCATCAAAGGGAACTGCTTCACGTAAAAGAGTCAGCAAGGAAGTACGGTAGTTGTGAGATGAATCAGTAACCATACCTAGTTTAACGATTTGTTTCTTTATTAGAATGAATTGTTTATTGGTATTCATTGAGTAGCCCTCTAGTCCTTAATGGATTATATCAACTCCCACATTTGTGGGATAGTGAACGGAAGCGAAGTCCGTATAATTGAGAATGATTCTTAATCAACTCTATTATATAGGATGCGGTGATAAAAATGCAGGGAAAAGAAGATATTGTTGTCGTTGGTGGTTATGGACATGTAGGGCGTACCATATGCGAAATATTAGAGAAGAAGTATCCAGGGAAAGTATTTGCTGCAGGGAGAAGTCTTGAAAAAGCAGAGCGGTTCAGTCAATATACCCACGGCAGGATCAAGCCGTTACAGTTAGATATTAATAAGCCGATACCTCCACATTTACTAGATCAAGTGAAGCTAATCATTATGTGTTTGGATCAAACGAATACGGATTTTGTAAAAGCCTGCTTTCGTAGCGGTACGTATTATGTGGATGTATCAGCGAGTGGTCCGTTTTTATCTCAAATTGAGGCGTTATACGAAGAGGCTGCACGACATGGATCTAGTGCCGTTCTTAGTGTAGGGCTTGCACCCGGCATAACCAATCTAATGGCTCTTGAAGCGGAAAGATTGATAGAACAGACGGAGGACATCGAAATCGCGATTATGCTCGGACTTGGTGATTCTCATGGTAAGGCGGCGATCGAATGGACAGTGAATAGTTTAGGAGAAAAGTTTGAATTTAAGCAGAAGAATCGTCAGGTAGAGGTAGAGAGCTTCACCGATAGAAAGTCATATCACTTTGGTGACGATTTAGGGAATCGCCATGCCTATCGTTTCCCATTCTCAGATCAACAGACGCTTGCCCGAACGCTCAAAGCATCGTCCATCTCCACACGATTTTGTCTGGACTCAGTTTTCGTTACTAAAATGCTGGCTATAGCCAAAAAAACAGGAGCCGTTCGTTTGTTAAAGACAAGCTGGGTGAACAGGTGGATGGTTAGTGCTATGGAGCGGCTGCATATTGGGAGCGACCAGTTCGCTATCAAGGTTGAGGCTCGTGGAAGAAATCGAGAGGGGAAGCCAATGCATGCTGATTTAATATTGCAAGGAAAGAATCAATCCATCATCACTGCAAAAGTGACAGCAGCAGTATCAAAGCTCCTCTATGATTCTTCATTTCCAGGCGGCGTTTATCATATCGAGCAGATAACAGATTTAGCATATATACAAAAGGAATTAGGATCGACGCTCTCGCTAAAGATCCAAGTAAAGTAGCATAATGCAGATTAATCTAAATAGAATAATTTGTGTATAGTTATTTTGAAAGAAGCTTGATTAGTCAAGCTTCTTTTTCGTAACCCAAAAGAGTTTTGACCGTATTAACTGATGAACATTTCATTCAGGAAGAAATTCTGTTCTTCCCTAATGGGTCATGTTAACAAAAAGAGAAGTTGAGGTCATCACCTATGAATGAAAAATTTACAGATTACGCCGATACAGGATATTCGATCGCTGAGCAGAAGGCAGCTCAGTATTTTGCATCTCTTCGTGAACAATTCAAAGAAAAAACTTATGTGTCTACCTTGATTGAAGATTTTCAATTGTGGAAGAAGAACCATATTCATCGCCGTTCATGGTTGTCCTTTTTATCAAGAGGCAAGAGGAAACCTGATTCTCAGGATTATCATAGATATCTAGGATGGCTGAATCAGACCGGTAAATTGGATGATTATTTGGATCGAAGTGTTTCCTATCTTTATATGAGAGATCTGGGGCAAGCTTTGGATTCGCCGAATACACAGCTCCGGATTAAGCGTATGGTTGCCGATATTAGAAATCAGATGATTCTTCCAGGCTCCACAAGTTCGGAGGATCAGTCAGATTTCATGAATTTCACCGGGATTTACCGTTGGGCTCAGAAGGAAGGCGTTGAAACGGCCACGATTTGGGTGATAGACAAACTTAAGCGGGTATCAGCACATCTTCCGAAGGAAATGAATCCCGAGCAAGCACAGCGTAAATTAATCAAGATCATTATTGGGGTGATTCTCCATGTGATGGAAGAGATGGACGATGACGTACCACCTGTGGAGCGATCCAAGAGGATTGGTGAAGCCATTAGACTTGGTTATTCATATGGCCTAACTTATCCATTCATTGATGATCTCCTTGATTCCAGTGTCTTAACCGACCAAGAGAAAGAACAGTATTCTCATATGATACGCACTGCGATCCTTAATAGAGTTGTACCGGAATTGGGTGAATGGTCTGGAGAGAACATGCCGTTCATTCGATTTGTACATTCGGAGCTCAAGGAGGCTTTTGAGTATATTAGAGGGTATCAGCGGGAAGAAATGCAGGATGCATTTTTCGAGCAGTCTTTTGTATTTTTCCATTCTCAGGAATTGGATCGTATGAAGGATCTTTCTAACTCTGAATACAGCAATGAAGAGCTTTTCATACCCATCATTTTAAAATCCTCTTCTTCCCGTTTAATTGTCCGATCCGTAATTAGTGCTCCAGCAGATGATGGATTTGATCAACATACCTTTTTCTATGGGTTATATAATCAGCTGGCTGATGATTATGCGGATATGTTTGACGATATGAAAGCGGGAGCGGTAACCCCCTATACTTATTATTTAAAATACCGTAGTCAACGTACAGATCTGATCAATCCTTTTGAATTATACTGGACGGTCATTTCCCATTTAATACACACTGTGTATCGCTCTGATCCTAAAACCCGTGAAGTAATATTAGATCGCGCCATTAATGGACTCAAGCGATGTAAAGAACGTGTAGGAAATGAGAAGTATAAAGAGATCATGGAGATTTTTGCTTCTGGTCAACCAGCATTTAATCGGCTTGTCCAGCAGATGGTGCAGAAAGCGGACGATGTGGATTTTTTCGATAAACTGCTTCGGGATCAGTTGCTTTTGAATCTAAAAAACAGCAAGAAGGAAAAAGTGGAATTTCGAGATACGATCCAAAAGGTTCGCGATCAAATCAATAAACAATTGTTGATAGCCAAGCCAGACGGGACGCCAGAAATGAAAGAGTTGCTTATTGATGCGGCTAATTATAGTCTAGCAGGCGACGGCAAGCGGATAAGACCTATATTGACTTGGGTCATGGGTGTTAACGAATATGGTCTAGATGCATCCGCAATTGTGCCGCTTCTAAGATCTTTGGAATATATGCATACCGCTTCTCTAATCTTCGATGATCTTCCATCACAGGATAATGCTTCAACCCGAAGAGGTCGTGCAACTCTACACGAAATGTATACTAGTTCAACGGCGGAATTAACCGGACTATTTCTGATTCAGAAGTCGATCGAGGAACAGGCGTCACTTCATTCTTTTGATGCAAAAGCGGTGCTAGCCTTGATGCAATATTCAGCCCAAAAAGCAGAAGATACATGTATGGGTCAGGCAATGGATCTGAATTCTAAGGGAAAAGCATTGACGCTAGAGCAATTAAATATGATTTGCTTTTATAAGACCGGAATTGCATTTGAAGCTTCACTAGTGATGCCAGCGATTCTGGCTCAGGTTAAGAAAACTGAAGTTCTGGCTTTGAAAAAATTTGCCTATCATGCGGGGATTGCCTTTCAGATTAAAGATGATTTGCTCGATTTGGAAGGAGATCATCATTTACTAGGTAAGCCGATAGGTCAGGATGTGGAGAATAACAATTCAACGTTTGTATCTATCCTTGGTGCTGACGGCGCAAGAAAAGAGATGTGGGAACACTACTGTCTCGCTATGGAAGCGTTAAAGGAGATCCCTCGTAATATTGCTTTTCTGAAGCATTTATTGAATTACATGATTAATCGAAATCGATAATTGATTCTAAAGTGTTGGCATTATTGCCAGCACTTTTTTATATTTTTATGCAGATCATTAGTTCTTTTTGATAATTGAATTTTATTGTTTATAATCGAAATTACGTGTATGATGAAGTTGAAAATAGATAAAGGAGGTGTAACTTGTGAAGCTAGGAATTTTCTCGAAAGTATACTTGAACTATGAACTGGAGATCGCCTTACACAAAATCAAAGCGCAAGGCATGAGTAGCGTTCAATTCAATTTTGCTAATGTAGGACTGGAAAGCTTGCCTAAAGAGATTAGTCAGGAGACCATCCATCAAATCAGAGAAGCAGTAATGAACAGTGGAGTTAGCATTGCTGTGATCTCAGGAACGTTTAATACGCTAGAGCTAAATGAGGAGAAGAAAGTTGAAAATCAGCAGCGTTTTAAAAATGTAGTTGAGGCTGCAGCTGCATTAGCTGTTCCGTATGTTTCGATTTCTACGGGTAGTTTGAACCAAGAAGATTTCTGGAGTTCTCATCCTGACAATCATACAGTGAGGGCATGGTCACTATTGCATGAAAGTCTTGCGTGGATGCTGAAAATTGCAGAAGACAACCAAATAACGCTAATATTTGAACCTGAACAAGCCAATGTGGTGAGTACGGCAGAAGATGCTTTGAGACTATTACAAGATCTAGATTCACCTTATCTTAAGGTTTTGTATGATGCAGCAAATCTAGTAACCCCACAGGATCATAAGGACCTCTTAGGTAAGATTTCAAAAACGCTAACAGCGCTGAAGAAGCACATTGCCATTGCGCATTGCAAAGATGCTTTTGTATCCGAAGAGAAGATCACTTTTGCACCGGTGGGAAAAGGAAACTTGCCCTTAAAGGAATATCTGAATGAATTAAGTAAGGTTTATGACGGTCCTGTTATTATGCATGGGTTAGCTGAGGACGATGTAGCACTTGCTTTGAATTTCTTTAACTAGAATAGGAGGACATGAATATGAAAAAGGAAAACCAATTGTTGAACATCGGCGTATTAGGTTGCGGTCAGATTTCACAAGCGGCGCATTTTGACTCTATAAGGCGTTCACGTAATGCTCACCTTTACGCAATATGCGATGTAGACGAATACTTACTTCGAAGAATGAATGCTATCTATGAACCTGACAAGGTATATATGGATTATGATCAAATGCTGGCGGACCCTAGCGTAGATGCTGTAGTTATTGGGATTGCCGATCAATTTCATGTGGAGGCAGCTAAACAAGCGGTGCGTGCAGGTAAACATGTCTTGGTAGAAAAGCCTCTAGGTGTATCCATCGAAGAAGTGGAAGAATTAAAAGAGCTAGTGGATCGTATCGATCTCAAAGTGCAAGTGGGGAATATGAAGAGATTTGACCCCGGTATAGTAGCAGCTAAAGAGTTTGTAGATCATGAAATGGGTGAGATTATTGGCCTAAAAGCTTGGTATTGTGATTCCACCTATCGGTATACCGTTACCGAGAATGTTCAGCCAGTGATTATATCCGGTAAAAATATAAAGAGACCTGCTGGAGATCCAAAAGCGAACAAGGAACGCTATTATATTTTAGGTCATGGAAGCCATTTGTTCGATACCGCAAGATATCTAGGTGGAAATATTGTAAGTGTGAAAGCATGGAATACGCAAAAGTTCGGTGCCTATTGTTGGTTTATTACTGCGGAGTTTGAAAGCGGCTTTGTAGCTCAATTGGATTTGACCATTGCGGTTCGGATGGATTGGTATGAAGGATTCCAAATTTATGGTGAATTCGGATCAGTAGTAGGAAAGACATACAACCCGTGGACATTAAAATCAAGCGATGTAGAAATTTTCAAAGCTAGCGATAACAGCTACCACAGACCGCTCGGAGCAGATGGTCATTTTTATAGATTGCAGATTGAAGGGTTCGCAGATTCTATTCTCCATAATAAGCCAGGTGTAGGTGCAACGATTGAGGATGGGATTGCTACGATGAGAGCGATGCTCGCTGTTGAAGAATCGGTGAAGACCGGAAATACGATTTATCTAAGTGACGTTTCTGGTCCTTTGTAAAGGAGGGGAGAATATGCCGTACTTTACCTACGAGCACATTCGATTTTATTATGAAGATGATGGAGGGGATGGAGAGCCTTTTATTTTTCTTCATGGTCTGGGCGGAGACGTTAATCAAACTTTCGGTTTAATGAAGCAAACAGATCACATACGAAGGATCTCACTAGATTTTAGAGGTCATGGAAAGACTGTAACGTTTGGACATGCGGATGATTTTTCTTTTAAACAATTCGCCGAAGATGTGATGGCTTTAACGAAACACCTTCATATCCGTTCATTTAATATTGGAGGGATTTCCACAGGTGCTGGAGTGTCGCTTCATTTGGCATTGAGGTACCCGGGTAGCGTTAAGAAGCTTATTTTGTCACGTCCAGCCTGGAAGGATAAGCCGCAAGCGGTGTTGATTCGTGAAGCCTACGCCAAAGTTCATGATGTACTGCAGGATACAGATCCTCTGACCGCTCAATATAGATACGAAAATTCAGAGGTCTATAAATCCATAAATTCAATATCTACTTATGCGGGTGAATCCCTATTAGGGCAGTTTAAATATCCTTATGTAAAAGAAACCTCGATGAAGTTTGTGAAGCTGCCAATGGATTGTCCAAATCAGGATCGTGAGGCTTGGAAGACCTTAAAGTTGCCCACATTGATCCTTGCTAGTCAACTTGATCCTATTCATCCATACGCCTACGGACGATTACTCTCAGAATATATCCCAAACGCTCAATTTATTGAGATTACTTCGAAAACGATCAGTAATAAGCAACATAATCAAGATTCTTATGAGGCTATTGAGAACTTTTTAAATGAAAGATGAGCACAAGCTTCAAAGGTGTTCATCTTTTTTTGTGCAAATTTAGAAAGTATCTATACTGTAATTACGTTAACGCCGAGTTTGTTATATGTATCAACAATTTTATTGTCTACTGTCCCTTCAGTGATTAAATAGTCTAACGCGGATACCTTGGCTACAAAAAAAGTGGATATTTTCTCCAGCTTTTCTTTCGTAGCTATGGCGATAACCATGGAAGATTGTTCAAAAAGTTGATTCTTAATAATGGATTCCTCATAAGAGGGAACAGTTATGCCCACCTTTGAATCCAGCGTGGATACGCCAAGGATTGTTAGATCCAAATGGATTTGCTGTATCGCTCTAAGCGTTGAAGCTCCGAATAACACTTGGTTCTTTTTATCGAGGTCGCCACCTAACAAGGTTATACTAGCTTTGGACAATCGGCATAGCGATAACGCAATTGAGGGGGAATTGGTAATAATTCTTCCATCAAAATGCTCAGAGATGTTCTCAGCTACTTTTAAATTTGTGGACCCGCCATCAATAAAAATAACCTTTGCATTCTCAATAAGCGTACAAGCTCGTTTAGCTAAGTTAGCTTTGGTCTGGCTATTAAATTCTACACGTGAATTGAAATCTTTCATGTCACTAATAAGGCTATGAGCACCACCATGAATTCGTTTGAGAAGTCCCAGCTTCGACAAGCTTTGTAAATCTTTTCGTATGGTATCTTCTGTTACATTTAATTCCTGTGTTAATTCTTGGACAACGACGCGGCCTTCGGTCTCTACTTTTTTTAGGATATACGCCTGTCTGTCAGCTTTTAGCACCGATCCACCTCTTTTCACAAAATGCTCTAAAGGTTGTACTTAACGTTACTATTTTACTACATATGAAATGAATTTGAAAAAAATCAATCGTTTTTACGTTCAACTCCGTCTTACTTATAGATATATGAGGTGGATGCATCTTCCTAATATAAGAAAGAGGGGGTGGTGGAAGGTGGAAAACACAATGGATGAAGTCAGAATGGTAGATTTTGCGCAAATGGATGAAGAAGCTTTTTTTAGTCGTTTGTATGTGGAGCATCGAAAAATGTACGCTATTGCCTACAGTTATCTGCGAACAGAGGCAGACACGCTGGAGGTGATCCAAGAAGCGTCATGCAGGGCATGGATGAAACGTAAAAAATTAAAGGATGAACAGTCCTTCACACCTTGGCTGATCCGAATAACGATCAATTGTTGCATGGATGAGCTACGGCGCAAAAAGCGTGTGATTGTAGCGGAGAAGCTGGTGGAGGAAGCGGCACAGGAAATGAAGAGTAATGACCGAATTGACCTGGAGCGTGCGATGAATCGGATAAAACCTAAATACCGGCATGTCGTAACGCTGAAATACTACCATGACATGACCACTGTTGAAATTGCCAAAGTACTAAAAAGGCCAGAAGGTACGATTAAGACTTGGCTGCGCGAAGGACTCAAACAGCTTCGAAGTTATCTATAGCGATATTGGAGGTGAATGGAATGACAGAAAAAGAAGAACGTATTCTACGTAAGAACATCGATGATATGCAACAGAATGTCGAAACAATACAGGAGATGAAAATCTACAACGCTATGAAAAAGGGAATTGTGGAAGGGAAGAAGCGAGAAAAACGACGCATCTATACTACAGGTATGGGCGTGGTTGCAGCTGCAGTGGTTGCGTTACTGTTTACATACTCAACAATCGGATTACCGAATAAGGGAGTGGCACAACCTTCAGTACAATCAGCAAGCACTAAAAACACGGATAATTTCAAAGCTTATCGCTCGTTCTCAAGGTTAGAGCCTGCATTAGCCAGTGCCCTTGAGCAGAATCTCGTTGTGCCGGTCGGTCAAAGTGCGGAAAACAAGGGTTACCGGATAGATGTGACAGGTGCCGTTACGGATGGACGGAAGGTTTATGTTTTATACAGTGTTCAGAACAATACGGACGAAGTAGTTATACACGCGGATTTTGAGCTTAAATTTGAAGGGATACAGGAGTCGCCTCTTCACAAAGGCGCATCATTAAGTATGCTCGCTAGTGAGAGCCGAATTCAACCTGGGCAGTCTATGGATTTTATATACTCCACTAAACTTTCACCATTGGTAAAATATCCAAAGAAAGTAAACTATAATATAATTCTTACCGAAACTTCAGATAAGGCTCTCCTATCCAGTAGTAATAAGTATCGGACTAGCCTAGATGTTGCTTTCGAGCTTGATCCTGACATGCTTAAAGCACAGGAACGAATGCTGGATACAGACGGAACACTGACAGTGGACGGGCAAAAGATTAGAGTGAATCAAGTGCAGTATACTCCGCTTAGCACCTATGTGGATCTGGAATATAATCAGAGTAATGATAAACAGATTTTTCAATTAATTAATCCAGTACTGATTAGTAAAAAAGGGGACACAGTTGAGAAGTTGTATTACCCCGATATCATCAATTCTGACAATTCCGAAGTCTACTCGGACAACTCCAAGTTCACGTTAGTGTTCAAGAATAGTAAGGGCAGCCAGCAGCCGGATTCTGTGACGTTGAAAGCATTCGGAATTTCGGCAGTCGAAAAGGATCAAATGAAAATTGTCGTGGATCTTAACAAATATCAGCTTATTGAAGCGCCCGGAACTGGACTTGAGTTAGTCACGCCAAAGCAAGAGAATAACGTAGAGGAAGGAGAAATCCTCCTAATTCGTAATATTGAGAATGCTCAATATTTAGAAGGCTCTACTAGACTTGCTGAGACTTTTACTGACGCAAAAGGGAAGGTATATAATAGAGCACCTTCCACAAGTAGCTTCAGCAGCTATACGACTTCTAAGGATGGCTCAGCCGTGAACGAGTTTGGATATAATTTTGGCACGGATGCGAAGAACTATCCTCAGCCATTAACGATTACGTTAGAGAGATATATAAATCCAATTATGGATACGCAGGCTGTGGAGCTGTACTCGATTAACCGTTGATATTTCATCAACGGTTTTTTTGTGTTCTCAGAGAATTCATTCTTTGAAATTTAAGAAATACTTAATATATACCGTACTTCTTTTTAAAAAGTTTTACCTATTCTAAGTACAGGAAGGAGGTTACTGAAAGAATGATAAACCCAATTATGAAGAAATGGCTCCGAAAGGATGTCTCAGCGGCAATAATGTTCCTGGCACCAAGCGGTATCGGATTCGCGATGTTTTACCTTATACCGTTTGTTATGGGAGTATTCTATTCTTTTATGGACAGCACGATCGAGGGCCATTTTGTAGGGTTTGATAATTACCGAGAGCTGCTAGATAGCGATTCTTTCCGTAAAGCAGCATCTAATACATTTTATTTTAGCGTGATAAGTGTTCCACTAATGCTTGTACTCTCGTTAGGATTAGCAATGCTATTGAATAAAAATACATATCTTCGGAATTGGCTGAGGACTGGATACGTGTTGCCGCTTGTCGTACCTGTCGCCTCCATCATTCTGATCTGGCAGATGCTCTTCGATTGGAATGGCTCGCTTAACGCCTGGCTGAACAACTTCGGTATCGATCGTGTGGATTGGATGAAGACGGATGCAGCTAGAAATGTAATCATTGTTGTTTATTTATGGAAGAACATTGGTTATAACGTGATTTTATTCTTGGCGGGATTGCAGCAAATTCCAAAGGATTATTATGAAACAGCTCAAATTGAAGGTGCTGGACGATTACGGCAGTTTCGCAGTATTACGCTTGTCTATCTAACCTCTTCGATGTTTTTTGTGATCATCATGTCGATTATTAATTCATTCAAAGTGTTTCGAGAAACGTATTTAATCGCTGGTGATTATCCGCACGACAGCATTTACATGCTGCAGCATTATATGAACAATATGTTCATGTCGCTCGATGTTCAGAAGCTGACTGCCGCGGCGACCTTGATGTTTGGTTGTATTTTATTGATTGTGTTGGGATTGTTTGCATTTGAACGGAGGCATAGACAATTCATGGAATAGGGGTGAAAAGGTTGTGCCAGTTGTCAAAGTGTTGCGAAAAGGGGCATTAACACTCGTCATGGCTGTTATTGCAGTCTTGTTATTATTCCCGATTGTGATCACATTCACAAATTCGCTTATGACAGAGAAAGAAATTGAGATCAATTATGGACCTATCGGGCAGATGAATGAGGTGATTGAAGGGAGAGAAGATCCTTTTGTAAATTTAAAATTGCTGCCGGATCAAGTGTCCTTGGACCAGTATACTAAGGTTCTCCTAGACAACCCTAAATATCTGACGATGTTCTGGAACTCAGTATTCATGGTTGTGCCCATCATTGCAGGACAAACATTAGTAGCAGCACTCGCTGCCTATGCATTCTCGAAGCTGAAATTCCGGGGACGAGATCCTTTGTTTCTTATTTATGTTCTAACGATGCTTATGCCTTTCCAAGTGACGCTAGTACCGAACTATATTATGGCGGATAGGCTAGGAATATTAAATAGTTCATATGCAATTATATTGCCTGGAATTTTCGCAGCTTTTGGTGTGTTTATGCTCAGACAGTTCATGCTAGATATACCGTATGCGTATATCGAAGCAAGCAAAATGGATGGTGCTGGACATTTTCTGATTTTCTACAAGATTATAATTCCGATGATTAAACCTGGTCTGGCAGCACTAGTCATATTATTGTTTGTGGATTATTGGAATATGGTGGAGCAGCCGCTTATTTTTCTTGATGATCCGTTTAAACAGCCATTGTCAGTCTTTTTATCGAGGATCAATGAAGGCGAGCGAGGCATTGCTTTTGCTGCATCCATACTTTATATGGCTCCGATGGTGATGCTGTTTCTGTATGCGGAATCGTATTTTATTGAAGGCGTTCAATTGTCTGGTATCAAAGGTTGATTGGAGGAGAATGACGGGATATGGAGTTAGGTATAAAGCCGACTGATCGTAGACGTAAACGAAATATTCAAGTCGTCTTCATAGTTTTTATGGGATTATTGTTGTTTTTTACATTGTTCAGTAACACGATACAAACTTTGACCTTGCCGAAAGTTAGAACCGAAAAACCAACAAAGGGAAATCTTTTATTTACGATTGAAGGTAGTGGGATATTGCAGCCACTTGCTGAAGTTAAACTTTCGAGTACTTCCGGACTAAAGGTCGAACAAATTCTAGTGAAAGAAGGACAACGTGTAAAAAAGGGACAAAAGCTTATTATCTATGAGAGCAAAACGGCTGAGCAAGAATTGAAAGATGAAATAACAAATTTAGAAAAGCAGAAAATTGATCAACAGAATAGGCAAGATCAGTACATCCAATCCGCGCTGGAGGAGGATGAATTCAAAATCAGAAATGCAAGACGTGATATCGAAAAAGGTAAATTAGAGATCTTAGCTCAGGAAAATAAGATTATCGGGCTAAAAAATCGTCTAACAACTGAAAAACAACTATTTTCTCCTTTCGATGGTCTGATTTCAAAATTGAATGCCGTCGAAGGGTTAGCTCCAATGGGAGAACCGGATGTAATTGTATCCAACAGTAGTCGGGGTTACAGATTGGATATTATTATGGATTCCGTGCATTTGTCCAATTTTGGGATTTCTGCTGGAGAAAAGATAGAGGTTGAGGTTGATATGAATCATGGACAAGAAGCCCGGACCCTAAACGGCTCCATTGAAGAAGTTGCGAATTCAGAGTCACGTACTGATAGCCCCTCTAGTAATGAGTCCGGAAAGATTCAAACCATTCCTCAAAAGAATCTGAGAATAAAAGTCGTTGATCCAGAACTTAAAGGAGGTGAACAGGCTCGGATCAAAATCGAAAAACATTCACTCCAAGAAGGATTACTCCTTTCCAATGAAGCTATTCATGAGGATCGCGAAGGTTTGTTTGTCTATAAAGTTGACGAGCAGCGGGGGGCATTAGGCAATGTTTTTGTCGCTCAAAAAGTCCGTATTCACTCTAGTGAAAAGAACGAGAAAGAAACGATGATTCAATCGGATATTCTCTATGAGGAGGATTCAATTATTCTGGAAAGTAATGAACCTCTTGAAGACGGGAACCGAGTTCGACTGCAATAAGAAATCAAATAAACGAGAAAATAGGAGGAGGAAATCAAATGATTAAAAGATCTATTTTTGTACTATTAATGGGTGCTTTGATAATGACAACGGCATGTAATTCCGGAGGTAATGAGAAAGTGGAAAGTAAGGGGAAAACGACAACTGAAGAGGGGAAGACAATCTTAACTCTATCTCTAGCAGAATCGAGTGCATTCTATCAGGCGCTAGAGAAAAAGTTTGAAGCGAAATACCCGGATATCGACCTACAAATTAAGGCATATAAAGAAGAGGGAAACGAGTGGGGGGAGAATGGTTATGTAGAATATAAAAAAACAACGAATACAGCCCTACTCTCTGGAAAAGGTGCAGATATTTTTGATGTAAGCGCCTTTTCAATCAATGATTATGTGAGTAAAAAGTTGCTTGTGAACATGAATGATATATTTGAACACGATAAAACGGTAAATAAGAGCGATTTAGAAATCAATGTGTTGGACGCAATGAAGGTGAGCGACGGTCTATACTTCATTCCTACCGGGTTCGCTTTTAGAGCGTTCATAGGTGATGGAAATATGATTAAGAACTCAAATGTGAAGATTGACGATAAGAATTGGACTTGGAAAGAGTTTGGGGAGCAATCGAAGGAAATTATACAACTGACTGGGAAGGACGCTAAAAACAAACTTTATGCCCTAACGGAGTACCCAGCGGAAATGACACTCCAAGAAATGGCTATTGATAATTATAATTTGTTTGTTGATAGTGAAGCGAAACAAGCGAAGTTCGACTCGCCTGATTTTGTGGAGCTGTTGGAACAAGTCAAGAAAATGTATAAAGAACAAGTTATGACTTCGGAGCCAGCGGAGATAGGTAATCAGCTTTTTAACTCCATCGTTATATGGTCACCAACAGACTTTATCGATGGTCCATATTCTTACTTTGAAAATCCGGTGTACCTTCAAAAGCCACATGCAGGTCAGACTGGTGGTATGAGAATCATTCCTTCATCATCGCTCGCCATACAAGCCAATACTCCGGTGAAAGAAGAAGCTTATAAGTTTATGACCTTCTTGTTATCTGAAGAAGCACAGTCATTGCAAGATAGAGAAGGATTTTCTTTGCTCCAATCCGTGAACGATAAGAATTTAAACGATATTCAGGAAAAGATGAAAAGTGGTGCATATAAGCTTCCAACCGGAAAAGTAGCTAAGGTTTCTGATGAAGAATTTACTAAGTTTAAAGAAATCATTCATACGGTAGATCAATATGCGGAACTGGATACTAAAGTGCTTTCTATTATTGGAGAGGAGTCCTCATCATTCTTCAGTGGACAAAAATCTGCGGAAGCTGTTGCAAAGCTGATCCAGAATCGAGTAACAATCGTTCTAAATGAATAGATGTATTAAACAGGATTTTGTATAAGGAGGGGGACTCATGCACAAATCACTAAAGACATATGCTGTAGTTCTGCTCAGCGCAATGCTATTAAGCCAACCTCTTGCAAACAGCATTTACGCAGCACCGACAAGTGCTTCAACTGCAGCGGTATTCACTCTTGACAAACTTGGGTCGATCGCTTTAAAAAACAATGTCAACGTGAAGCTAATAGATATGGATATTATTGAGCAACCGAGCGGTAATATACTTATATACACACTTAGTTATAGCAATAGTAGTACCAATAGTGTAGCTCACGTAGATTATTTCTCAAGGGTTACTACAACTGGGGGGACAGTCATACAAGGTAAACCTGTCACGAGAGATGTTACTAAAAAAAATATTCCTTCAATGAGTAGTCAAATTGTAACTTACTACGTGAATATTGGAGAGTCTACAAAATTAAACGGCACCAAAGTGTCCCTATTGAAGTGGGATTTCAGTAGCCAGGATTATCAGAAAAAGCTAGGTGAATTCGCTATTCCGGCAAGTTATTCAGTTGTCGTTCCACAAGGCCAGAGCAGGAAACTCACGATGGATAATCTGCTAGTAAACATCAAAGCGGAAAGTCTACAAAGGCTTAAAAGGAATGGAAAAGTATATATGAGAGTAGGCGTTAGTTTCACGAATTTGGGTAAAAAATTGCTAAGCTGCTCCACTTATATTGCTTACCTGAAATCAGCCGGTGGCTCGGTGTTCGAACTTAAGCAGGAGGATGCGAGAAGCAGTATCAATGTACAGTCCCAAGAGAAGAAGACTGTTTACTATTTAACAGAAGTCCCTTCCTATATGAAGACTGAACATATGATATTGCAATTTGCGCAAGAAGATGAAACTTTGAAAATAATGCTACCTGTTAAATCGTTTAAGCTTCCTGCATTAACAACTGTCGACTTTGCTGTGGCTAATTATGCTGTTAAGAAGATTTCTGTAAAGAATAATACAGTTGAAACGCAATTGAAGAGTGCTTCCGTATATTCGGAGAATGACTCCGCGAAATGGAATCTTCAATTCCGACTTAAGAATCTTGGGAATAAACCTATCACTCTACCTGCATACGAGCTTACGGTTAATGCAGCTGAAGGACTTAGTATTCCAGTAGACTCAAAAGCACTTGCCAATTTAACATTGAAACCGCTTGAAGAGAAGATCGTCAGTCTCAGGGCGGATGTGCCATTAATACTTAATCAAGGTACATTAAAGCTAGAGTGGACGGAACCTGCTGTTGACGACAAAGTTATTTTCCCAACTGCGCTGTATAACATACCTTATGCTCTAGAAAACAATAATCTGATAGGACAAGGGTATTCGGTCGAGAATAGCTACGGGAAATTCATGGTGAAACTTGGATCCTATCAGCGTTTGCCTTGGGATGATGGTGATCAAATCGTAACTACTATCAGCATCCGCAACACCGGCTTAACCTCAGTACAGCTCCCTGTTCTAAAAGCTATAGTTAAAGCAGGAATGAGTGATCTTAGCAGTACATCCCAGATCGTGACCACAAATACGCAATCGATGCTTGCTCCCAATGAAGCGACAGAGATCTATGTGATAGCGAGAGTTCCATATACTTATAGTTTCAATCAGCTAAAGATAGAGTTGCAAGATACCTCTGGAGATGAAGTCACGAAGTTTCTCTCTATGAATACAAATTCGCTAAATAATGTGATCAATACGATTGCTGCAGGTGAATCTCACCAAGTGAACTCGTTAGGCAGAAAAGCAAAAGTTCGCGAGCGTCGGACAACCACTTATAATGAAAACAGTTCTAGCTTGATCTATACGGAACTGGAAATGATTAACGAAGAACCACGTCAGTCGAAACAGGCACAGCTTGTGGCTTATTACAAAACACCTGACAACCAATTTTTCAAGGCGGTGGTTAGCCAATCGACAACTCCAACAAGCCCAAATGGTAAAAACCTGGTTACAATCTGGAGTAAACTTCCGCAAGGGGTGAATACGTCTGAGCTTGTGCTTTATATTGGGGAAGGGGTTGCTGACGGTAAGCTTACAGATTTAGGGGGAACATCCACTGGATTTATCAATAGTGTTAAATTAGCACTTACCCCTATGACAGCAATCTCACAGAATAATCTAACAAGTGTCGATCTATTCCCTTACAACCTTTCGGTTGCAAATGCAGTGGGTACGATTACTGAAGAGAAAGGTACATTAGATATTGTTATGAATTATAGCTTATTCGAAAAAGACGCTTTTGAAGCAGGTGCCTATGAGCATAAGCTAGTCTTAGAAATTATTGACCCTTACGGACAATCCATGGAGAAGACTTTGCAACTGGGGTCTGATTTGCCAATAGGTAAGAATAAATCATACTCAATCTCATTTAATAGTAACTTCCACAGAATATTAAGGGGAGGAAGCGTTCGTATAAATCTATATGATGAATTTCAGGGTCATAGGATGTTGTTAGGGAGTCAGTCTTACCCGTTAAATTACGTTTCATCGGAACCGAGAACAACTAAAAACATTGACAATTAAAATTGTAGTGAGCTGGGTTAAGAACCAAGTCAAATGTGTTGGCATAATTGCCAGCACTTTTTTTATTTCTCGCCTATACTTATGAACTTTTTATGGAAATTCCTTCAATGTATGTTCTTTACATTGACTGTTCTCAGTCTTTTCGTTAAGATTACCTCTGCGCTTCAATGCCAAAAAGCAAAAAAGCTTAAAAGTGCGGAAGCGTTCGATCATTATTTTTATACCCAATACAATGTTAAGGAGCATTATTTTCATGGAACGACAGCTTAGTTTCTCAAAAAGCATGATCATCATCGTTTTTATTTTAGCACTTCTATTTGTATCCATCTTTCTATTGAAAGCGGAGCCGCATCTACCTCTTCTCGTAACTACAATAGGCACGGCCGTCTTACTAGGAATGTTTGGTTTCTCTTGGAAGAAGATCGAATCAGCAATTATTCAAGGGATACAAACGGCCATAATGCCAATTCTTATCCTCATGCTGATTGGAATTCTGATCGCTGTGTGGATGATGAGCGGTACAGTACCGTCGCTTTTATATTATGGTATGGATTATATTAATCCGAATTATTTTGCGGTGAGCGCATTATATGTCACGATCATCGTCTCGATGTTCACTGGAAGCTCCTTCACGACAGTTAGCACCATCGGCGTTGCTTTAATGGGAATTGCAGTAACTACGGGGATTTCCCCAACTTTGGCTGCTGGAGCAATTATCAGTGGGGCTTGTTTTGGTGATAAAATGTCGCCACTTTCCGATACAACGAATTTTGCACCTGCAGTAGCGGGTATATCCTTGTTTACACATATTCGTAATATGGCATACACTACGGTGCCAGCGCTTGTTATCACCACTCTCTTTTTTCTGTTCGCTCCAAAGGGGAATTCGATCGACTTATCCTCGATTAAAGACATTAAGCTTGCGTTACAAGATGGATTCCATATTCATTGGTTAACGCTGCTATCTCCACTAGCTGTCATCGCTTGTTCGATCAAGCGGATACCGATCCTGCCTACGTTAGTTGTTGGTATTGTCAGTGGTCTTCTTGTGACGGCTTTGATTCAGCAGCAGACTGAAATCGATGTCTGGTTTAGTGTAATGCAGAGTGGATATAACAGTAATATCGCGAATGAAATGGTTGCTTCTATCGTGAACCGCGGAGGAATGCAATCGATGATGTGGTCTGTATCTCTAATCTTAATTGCCTTATCCTTAGGTGGTTTGATTCAGCATTGCGGTGTCATTGAGGCCTTTTTCCGTAAACTCATTCAACCACTCAAGCGTAAAAGCAGCATTGTACTTATGAGCGGAGCGTCATCCATAGCGGTAAATGGCATGACTGGTGAACAGTATCTTTCGATTCTTTTGCCAGGTCAAATGTTCAAAGATGAATATAATCGCCGTGGCATTCCAGCGAAGACACTGTCCCGTACGCTAGAAGATTGCGGCACTCTCGTTAATCCATTAATTCCATGGGGTGTCAGTGGAGCCTTCTTCGCAGTGACTCTGGGTGTGCCCGTGATAGAATATGTGCCTTATGCAACTTTCTTATGGTTAAGTCCATTCATCACGTTTGCTTACGCGTTGATCCCTAGATTACAAAGGAACTCATTGGGTAAAGATTAAGAAACCTCAAGATAATGGACACCTAATGCATTGATTCAACGTATATAAAGAATACTATGCGTTGAGTCAATGTGATCAAGCTAGTGATCTAAGCTTAAAAAGTGGTCAATTTATCGGAGGTAATAACAGTGAGTCGCAGTAAGTTACAGGATAGAATCAGATTAGCTAATGTCGAAACTAAGCACGCAGAACAATTTAATAATCTATTACGTTATGTATTTCAAGTGACCAATCGTGATCTGCAAATCTTTGGCTGGGAGAATCGTGAAATCACTCAGGCTAAGTTGCCAGTTCTTAAGTATGCTGATGTTGTAGGTTGGTTTGATGGAGACAAGCTCATCTCTCAGTTAGCCGTATACCCATTTCAGGTTAATATTTTTGGGCATATCTATGAGATGGGTGGACTAACGGGTGTTGGAACCTATCCCGAATATGCCAATTTAGGTTTAATGAATAAACTGATGCTTCATGCTTTAACTAAAATGCGGGATCGTAAACAATCGATATCTTATCTTTATCCGTATTCAATCCCTTATTATAGAAGAAAAGGCTGGGAAATCATCACTGATAAAATCTCATTTGAAGTGCCGGATACCCAGTTGCCAAAAATGAGAAATGTCCCAGGAAATGTGGAACGTGTATCCATTGAACATCCAGATATCAAAGTGATTTACGATCAGTTTGCCGTGCAGCATCATGGGGCGATGATTCGTAATGAGTTAGCTTGGGAAGAATATTTGCGGTGGGATTTAGATGATATGACGGTAGGTATTTATTACAATAACAACGATGAACCCATGGGGTACTTGTTGTATTGGGTCGCCGAAGAAATATTTTATATCAAAGAGATGGTATACATTGTTGAAGAGGCTCGAACGGGCTTGTGGAATTTTATTAGTGCGCACTTTTCAATGATTAAGCTGGTTAAAGGGGATATTTATAAAGGAGAACCGTTGTCATTCATATTAGATGATGGGGATATCAAGGAAACGATCGCTCCATACTTTATGGCACGGATTGTAGATGTCCGTTTATTTATTGAACAGTATCCTTTTAAACGGCAGGACAAAGACTGTGAGCTCATTTTTAACTTAAGCGATCCGATGCTGGAATGGAATCGAGGGACATTTTCATTAACTGTAGATAAAGAAGGGAAGGGGACCCTACGAGAAGGGGGATTAAATCCTTCACTTACGATTGATATTCCTACCTTAACAACCATGTTAATGGGCTATAAGCGGCCAACCTACCTAGCTCGCATCGGACGTATTCAGACGGATGAAGCCACGATTCATTTGCTGGAAGGACTGATTAGACCAGAGCATCCTTATTTCTCTGATTATTTTTAAAATATATGAACCTTTGAAGCATGCTCTAATGAGTGTGCTTTTTTGCTCTTTTTATAGTAGAATAGTCTCTCAGCAACACAATATGATATGAGGTGTAAGAATGGCAATTAATTTTACTAAACCAATGATCACTAAATTACAACAAGAAATTACCGAGCTCGAAAACAAAATCAAGAGCACACAGAACAAAAAAGAAAAATCTAAATTTAAAATTAATCAATTAGAACAGGATATGAAATTTAGCAAGTCTCACACAGATTTGAGCAGTAAAATGTCGCGAATCAAAAAGCTGAATGATGAGATAAAAACCTTAAATCGTATGCAAGCTGATCTGTCAAAAGAATTAACCGCAAAGAAAAACTCGCTAAAGAAACTCCAAGTGAACGAAACCGCACCTGTTACGAATGATCCTGCAAAAGGATAAATTGATTATAGTTTATAGCATAAACGCTTACCGTCCTAATAAGGACGCCGAAGGCGTTTATGCTTGTTTTATCGGCTCATCCGTTTCTCCTCGTAGCAATGAAATCTCATGCTTATAGGGCGGGTTGACATATTTCTTTTCACCGATGGAGGGGGTCTCCAGGAGCTTGGGAATGGTTGTTAGCTGTGGATGGTGGACTACATATCGAAGCGCCTGAAGGCCGATATATCCATGTCCGATATTTTCGTGCCTGTCTTTTCGCGAGCCGATGATATTCTTTGAATCATTTACGTGAATGACTTTTAGGCGTTCTATTCCAATTATGCGATCAAATTGATCCAATATGCCATCAAAATCTTCCTTCACATTATAACCAGCATCGTGGATATGGCAAGTGTCCAGACAAATAGACAGGCGCTCGTTATTAGTAGCTCCATCAATGATCGCTGCTAATTCCTCAAATGTAATTCCGCATTCACTACCTTTTCCCGCCATGGTCTCTAATGAAACCTGAACATTTCGTTTATCGGACAGCACTTCGTTCAAGCCTTCTACAATTCGAGAAATTCCGGCCTGTGGACCCGCACCCACATGGGAACCGGGATGCAGGACAATTTGTGTAGAGCCTAAAGCTTCCGTTCTAATAATCTCTGATTGAAGAAACTCAATACTATGTTCAAAGACCTGAGCGGATAGCGTATTCCCTAAGTTAACAATAAATGGAGCATGTACAACGATATTTGAAATGCCGTTATCTCTCATGTGAGCTTGTCCAGCTTCAATATTCAAAGCTTCAATGGGCTTACGGCGAGTATTATGAGGAGCTCCGGTATATATTAGGAAGGTGGTCGCTCCATAAGATGCTGCCTCTTCACTAGCTCGAAGGAGCATTTTTGGTCCAGTCATGGATACATGTGACCCAAGGAGTAAAGTCATCTGGTGTAACACTTCCTTTCTTCAGAGAAGAGATCAGTATTTAGTCACTATAGGCCTATTAATATTTGTAAATCGACCTATTTGTATGTATTCAAGCTTAGGTATAGGTTGTCTCGTCCGAATATCTCCTAGGAGAGACAACCTTATCAACCCAAAATGATCGCTATTCAGTGGCGGTAATCGTCTCGCCTTGGATTGGATTCAATCCGTTCTCCCACCTAACAGGGATTGAACGAGAGTTGAACAAATCTACTCCGTCAGAAATCTGGAAATGCAAATGGGGCTCACTAGAGTTGCCTGAGTTACCTGTCAGTCCAATGACATCGCCTTTTTTAACTATATCGCCCGCCTTAACTGTAATCGAGCCTTTCTTTAGATGAGCTAGATGGCTGTATTCACCACCGTGGTCGATGATCACGTTATTGCCGGTTGCCTGGTTTGGATTCATGACACCGACAGGTTCATTATCTTTAATATCATTCACAACCGATACGATTGTACCATCCGCAGGGGCGAGAATTTTTTCGCCAAAGGCATAATAGCTTTTGTTTTTTAGCGGATCCCCTTTATAAGAATAGTTATTCTTGGCTTTGATGAAATCATAAGCGTATCGCTGGATCTCTACTTCATAATGATAATTTACGAGAATATTCTTTCCGCCCCAAAATACAAACCAGTCACCTTCGAAAGGCAACGCGTATTCCTGCTTGCTAAGTTTCGAGTCGGTTTCAGGGGAGGATGTCAGTTCTTGAATCTGGATTAATGAAATGGTTCCATCCGGATCAAACATTCCGATAAGCCCTTTATTACCTGCATCACTCACCCAAGTACGTCGATCAAATCCATTAAGCTGCATATCAGAAGCTTTATTCAGTGTCTGGATATCCTTTGTGAATTCCTTAGCGGTCTCAGCTAATTCAGCTTCACTAACCTCATCTTTCAAAGGCTGACTAAAGTGGGCGTACATTTCTTTATAGTTCCCTTTAAGCAGAAAATTTGGCAGATCATCAGGCAGGAACATTGTTTCGTTTGATTCTACAGCTGAACTGGATGTTTGCTCCACTTTCGCATTATTGTTCATATCCGTTTTTCCTCCTCCACAAGCTGTTAATAGCAAGGCAAGTGATCCTATTGCCAAAACTGTTTTTGCTGACATTCCCGGTATGCTGATTATTTTTTTAGAGCTTTTTTTCAAGAATATCGCCTCCCATTAGTCAAATTATAGCAAATGAGTCTTAGCTCTTCTGAAACACAGCATTAATACGATCTTAACTTTTGGTGTAGTAGACGAATACGAATTAAGCTTCTGTTAAGGTAAGTGCGATTGATAGCGTCAAGAATCATGCTATGATGATAAAAACAAGGGCTATTTGGAAAGGGAATTTCACAATGAATGAAGCATCGATTTTACTTGTAGATGATGAACAATCGCTTTTGGAGATTATGGAGACTGTATTACGCAAAGAGGGTTATTTAAATATTGATACTGCGGTGACGGGTGAAGAAGCGATAAGCGCCTGCGAAGCCAAAAAATATGATTTGATTGTATTGGATGTGATGTTGCCAGGGCGCAGTGGAATTGAAATCTGTCCTTTTATCCGGCAGACGACGGACGCACCTATCCTGTTTCTTACGGCTCGAACCTCTGATTTTGATAAGCTGACCGGATTTGCTATAGGTGGAGATGATTATATCACTAAACCCTTTAATCCACTTGAAGTTGTCGCTCGAATAAGAGCGCAGTTGCGGCGGTACTTAAGTTCACCTGCTCCATCAGATACTGATAAGATCACAGCGACAGTTCACAGCAAATCTGCGAACGTTTACGATTACGGGAGATTTAAACTGGATGAGACGGCAGGGGAGCTGCTGGTTGAGGGTGAGTCGGTCTCTTGTCCGGCACTTGTATTCCAATTGCTGCTGTTCTTATGTAAACACCCCAATCAAATATTCAGCAAAAGTGAATTATATGAAAAGGTTTGGGGTGAAGAAGCCTTAAGTGATGATAATACGGTCATGGTGCATATTCACCGTATAAGAGAGCGTATAGAAGCAGACCCATCCGATCCGAAGTTTATTGTTAATGTTAGAGGTCTTGGGTACAAACTGGTTAAAGTAGAACGTCAAGAGTTGTCTGCGCCATGAATATTAAGCGCCGGTTAACGTTTAAGTTTGTTCTTCAGCTCGCAATTACGGGCATGGTAGTACTCGCTATTTCTGCCATAACATTTACTTGGATTTTGCTGCGGTTTCTTGATATTAGTCTCTCGCGTGATTTTGCCAATGTGGGTCTTGAACAATTGGTAGAATCTTCTAAGATTGATAAGGATGGCATACATTTTTCTCCGAGTTTACTGGAGCAAGTGAAGAAAAATAATGGCTGGCTACAAAGTCTAAATGAAGATGGGCAAGTTGAGAGTGCCTATAATACACCTAAAGATGTACCCATTCAATATGGCCCTGGCGAAGTAGTTGCTTATTGGACGGGCACTCAGCCGTTTCCTTATAATCTGGCACTATGGATTCAAGAAAAGGATGGTAAACAGCTTGCACTGGTGTATGGTGCGCCTAATGTATTAGGTCCACTATTAAAGAAAGTGAGTGAGGGGACATTCGCTGCTGCGAAAGGGGAGCCAGTACTTCCTGATGAACTTGAAAAAGAAATTAAATCGGCCCAAGCTTTTGTTCAACTTATAGATTCATCAGGCAATGAAGTGGTTTCTTATAATAGACCTAATGTGATACCCACTCAGTACTCCGTTCAAGAGCTTGCACTTCGCACCCTGTACAGTGAACGATATGGGTACCATGTTCTTTCTTCTTTTGATAAGGACTCAGGTCGTACTTGGATCGTGGGAGAACCCAATATCAAAGGGACAGATCCAGGCAAAAAAATGTGGGTACCAGAAGAAGTTAAAGTCGTGATCATCGGTTCATTTGCCATGCTTATCGCATTATTGATCGCGTTTGTGTTGCTTTCCTTATGGCAAGCACATCGTTTTGGTGCGCCAATGCTGCATATGCTCGTATGGCTCGATTCCATCGGAAATGCCATTTATACAGAGCCAACGGATCGTAAAGGACTTCGTCGCAGTCGAACACCCGCCTTAAAATGGAGGAGAAGGTACCGTGTTTTTGCTGATGTGATGGTTTCAATTGAGAAATTATCGGCAACCTTGAAGAGAGATCAAGTCATGCGGGAGGAGACGGAGAGCTTACGCGAGGAATGGATCGCTGGTGTTACTCATGATTTGAAAACCCCATTATCCTCAATCACAGGATATGCTCATTTACTGGCAGAACCAAAATACGATTGGTCGAAAGAGGAAGTCCGTAAGTTTACAACGACTATGCTAGATAAATCGGCCCATATGGACATGCTGATCAGTGATCTTGCAATGACCTATCGTCTAAAGTCAGGAATTAAACCACCTGAGACGATGGAAGTTGAATTGAACACTTGGCTGCAACAAGCTCTCGAACAAGCTGCTGCCAATCCTGCCTACGGGAAGCAGCGAATAGTATTTCTACCTGCACAAACCGAAGTTAGAGCTCAATTGTATACGCCATGGCTAGAGAGGGTTGTCAACAATTTAACTGCGAATGCGCTGCTCCACAACCCACCGGATACGAAGTTGACCGTTTCGCTTATTCATAAAGAAAGGGAGACCGGATTTATCATTCAATTTGCTGATGACGGCGATGGAATGGATGAAGAAACAATGATTCGGCTATTTGAACGATATTATCGAGGAACGGATACAGCGTCTACCTCCAACGGTTCTGGGCTCGGTATGGCGATTTCTAAAGGTCTGATCGAATGTATGGGTGGCCAGATTACTGTAGAAAGTCACATAGGTAAGGGAACGGTTATTAAATTAATATGGAGCTGATATATTCATTCGAGCCCTCGCTGTATTCCAACCGGATACCGCGAGGGTTGTTTGTATTTATTAGGTTGAGTAAAGGCTATAAAAATAAAGGAGTTGACATCTTTTTTGAATGTAACTACAATAGTTACAGGTAAACAATTATTAAGAGGATAAAATTTATCATAATTTGAGGAGGATTTTAAAATGAAAATAGCAATAACAGGAGCAACAGGTCAATTCGGATCATTAGTGATAGAGTCTCTACTTAAAACTGTACCCGCAGGGGACCTTGTAGTTAGTGTCCGGAATCCAGATAAAGCAAGTAATCTTAAAGCGCGTGGTGTGGAAGTCCGTCATGGTGACTTTGATAAGCCGGAAACATTGGATGTTGCGTTTGCCGGTGTGGATCGACTGCTAATTGTATCTTCAGATGGAGATAACGAGACTCGGATTCGCCAACATAAGGCAGCTATTGATGCAGCCGCTAAAGCTGGTGTTGGATTCATTGCCTATACAAGTGTAGGACATGCAGAGAAGAGTGAGCTGTTCCTTGCTGAAGTACACCGTGTAACCGAGGAAGCCATTCGAGCTACCGGAATTCCTTACAGTTTCCTTCGCAACAACTGGTACATGGAGAACGAGGTTGGGTCTATCCAAGGCGCCGTAGCAGGTGCCCCATGGGTAACTTCTGCTGGTAGTGGTAAAGTTGGCTGGGCAGCACGAGGAGATTATGCAGAAGCTGCTGCTAATGTTCTAGCTGGGGAAGGACATGAGAATTCTGTCTATGAATTGTCTGGCAAGCCTTTAACACAAGAAGAATTGACTGGAATTATAAGTGGCGTAATTGGTAAAGAAATTAAAGTGCTGCAAGTTGACGACGAAGCTTATGCGAAAATCATGGCTGAGGTTGGTGTACCAGAAGCTGCTCTGCCATTCGTTGTTGCGATTCAACGTGGTATTCGCGAAGGATGGCTGGATATTGAAAGTGGCGATCTAGAGAAAGTACTGAATCGTCCAGTCACTCCGTTAGCGGATGTTATCAGTGATCTTGTAAATAGTCTGCAAGCTTAAATAATATATCAAGATTCAAGGCTTCTTCTCGGTGAATAACCAGAAGGGGTCTTTTTTTGTGCATCTTTAACATCAATGATAAGGTTTCGTGAAGTAATAATAATGATATAATAGGAAACATATGTGAACTATTGGTGTAATGAAAATGATTGAATCGAAGAGAAGGGGATGAATATCAATGAGGACAAAAATTTGGATGGCTTCTGGTGCAGTAGTTGTAGTTGCTTTAGGGGCTGTTTTATTTGTGGGGGGGAACGATAAAAAATCACCCGCAGCAACCGATACATCTAACGTTAAACAATTAGTGCAGAAATATAGTTCAAGCAGCATGAAAGACCTCTCTGCTTCCATCACTTCAGAGCAGCTTATTGTGACCGACAGCAACAATCAATCAACCAAATATGACTTACCCAAAGATGAGTTTTTTGTTTCCATCGCACCATATGTTAAGAATACACACCCGTGTGCAACACATAGCTTGACCGGATGCCAAGGGGAATTAACAGAACAAGAGTTTAATGTATATGTCGAGGACACTGCGGGCAACGTGATTGTGGATCAAACTATGAAGTCCCAATCTAACGGATTCATTGATCTTTGGTTACCTCGCGATAAGAAATATAATGTAACGATTGAACAGGATGGTGTAAAAGCGAAAGCCGCACTTTCCACTTTTAAGAGTGATAATACATGTGTAACGACCATGCAATTAGTAGAGAGTATCTAAACAACAGAGACAGCGAAGTCACTACTTCCTCTGAAAATTCCATATCGGACCTGCCATTTAATTTATGGGAGGTTTTTTTATGTATCTGTAAGAATAAGAAGGTTCTAAGGTAAAGTTTAATTATAGTTATTTTCCACCTCCTGGAAATGATATAATCTGATGGATATCAAGTGTCGACCTTTTATAGGGAGTGTTCTTTGAAGAAGGGTATCGTCGAAAAACTCACGGGTGATTCTCTATGATAAACTTTAGTTGGTACTTCATTTTTGAGAGGAGATAGAGGAATGGATAAAGATCTGATCATCGGGGATGTTTTGCAGGAGTTAGCTGGTACGCGTCGTATGCTGGAGAAGCTGACGCAGGAACATATGACATGGAAACCACACGAAAAGTCAATGAGTCTCGGTGGGCTATCCACACATCTCGTCAATCTGTTAAACTGGCAATCAGCCATTCTTCTTCACTCGGAGTTTGATTTGGCATCTGTGCCATATCGTCGAGAAGCGCTGGAGAGCCCCGCCGCGGTTCTTCAAGAGTTCGATATGAGCGCTCGCAAGATTGAAGAATTAATTTCTCAAATCAATGTGGAGACGCTTGGTGCGGAGTGGACACTGCGTAATGGCACAGCGGTGATCCGCCGTCAGACACGGGCAGTAGCGCTTCGTACCATCGGATTAAATCATATGATTCACCACCGGGCACAGCTTGGGGTATACTTTCGCCTTCTTAATATACCAGTGCCGGGCTTGTATGGTCCCTCGGCAGATGAATTAGCGAACGCCTAATAAATGAATTTCTTAATGAGTTAAGGATCGGAAAGTTGAAAAAAACAAATCGGCATGATAACATGGATACAAATTGATGATCGGAGTTGAAAAGTATAGTGTAGTAATTATTCTTGCGACACATGATGAATAAAACAACAAAAACGGTTTATTTCGTTTGTTTTATTTTTTGTATGCAAGAAAGTTACTACTTCTTTTCACTCGAACAATATATCCTTATCTAACTCCATTTGGGGCTAGATTTGCTGTATTTATTTGAGTCACAAGAAAGTAACTTTCTTGTGGCTTTTATTTTTTTCATACAGGAGGATACTTATATGTCATTAATAAATGTTACAAATTTAACCTTTGCCTATGAAGGCAGTTACGATAACATCTTTGAGAATGTAAACTTTCAAATCGATACTGATTGGAAATTAGGCTTTACCGGAAGAAACGGTAGAGGAAAGACCACCTTTCTGAGTTTATTGCTTGGAAAATATGAATACAGCGGAAATATTTCTGCCCATGTCACTTTTGAATATTTTCCTTTTCAGATGGATAACAAGGCGCTTAATACCATTGATGTGATCAGCGGGATTTTTCCGGATTATATTCATTGGAAATTAATGCGTGAACTTTCATTATTAAAGGTTTCTGAAGATGTGTTATATCGGCCCTTTGACTCATTGTCTAACGGAGAGCAGACGAAAGTGCTGTTAGCCACTCTCTTCATTAAGGAAAATAGCTTCCTATTGATCGATGAACCTACCAATCATTTAGACATGACGGCAAGAAAGCTGGTCAGTGATTATCTCAATACGAAAAGTGGATATATTCTGGTCTCTCATGACAGATCTTTTCTTGATAATTGTGTAGACCATATTTTGTCTATAAATAAGACGAATATAGAAATTCAAAAAGGAAATTTTTCAAGCTGGTGGGAGAACAAAGTCAGACAAGATAACTTTGAGCTGGCAGAGGACGAGAAACTCAGAAGAGATATTAAACGCTTATCTGCTTCTTCTAAACGGACAGGCAACTGGTCACATGAAGTGGAAAAAACAAAAAACGGAACGAGAAATTCCGGCTCAAAGGTCGATAAAGGCTACATTGGACACAAGGCCGCTAAAATGATGAAACGCTCTAAAGCCATTGAGCAAAGACAAAATTCTGCGATCAACGAAAAGTCTAAGCTTCTTAAAAACATCGAAAATTCTGAGAATCTAGAGATTACACAGCTTGACTATCACAAACGTCAACTTGCTGAGCTAGACAATATTTCGATTTTTTACGGTGAAAAAAAGGTATGTTCTGACGTAAGCTTCACTATCGAGCAGGGTGAGCGTATTGCTCTGGCGGGTAAAAACGGCTCAGGTAAATCAAGTATCATCAAATTGATGTGTGGTGAGGATATAGATTTCACAGGCACTCTCACAAAGGATAATCAGCTTATCATTTCCTACGTATCCCAAGACACTTCTAATCTTCAGGGGAATTTAACGGATTATGCCAGAGACAACGGAATCGATGAAAGTCTGTTTAAATCTATTCTACGAAAGCTTGATTTTTCTAGAATCCAATTTGATAAAGACATATCCACTTACAGTGGTGGTCAAAAGAAAAAAGTACTGATTGCCAAAAGTCTTAGTGAGAAAGCTCATTTGTACATTTGGGATGAACCGCTTAATTTTATTGATGTCATTTCACGTATGCAAATTGAAGAGCTGTTGCTTGAATACACGCCAACTCTTGTTTTTGTGGAGCATGATCGGGAATTTTGCAACAATGTTGCTACGAAGATCGTTGAACTTTAATTAAAATGAAGAAATGGGGGAAGTCGACAGAGTTTATCTGTCGGCTTTTTTGTATTATTTTACAAACGCTGCACATTTACAAAAGCAATTTAATATCCCCCTATAAAAGTTATGGATTACCTCCGTGCAATCCTAACTCGTGTCGAGTACTATGAAATTAAAGACTATAATCTCCAAAAGAAACAGTTGTACATCCAAGTGAATCAGGAGGGAGATCAGATGCTTAGTGTACTTATAGTGGATGATGAATATGAGATTCGTGAAGGATTGCGGAATCGCTTTCATTGGGAGGATTACAATATTACAGAGGTTCTTGTTGCGGATGATGGTGATGTGGCCTTACGTACGGCACTTGAGATCAGGCCCGCTCTGATTATTACAGATATCAAGATGAACCGCATGTCTGGTCTTGAATTCCTTAGCGCCTTATCTGCGGAAGAGGACTATAAGCCTGAGAAGATTATTGTAAGTGGTTATGATGATTTTGAACTGGTCAAGCAGGCCATGAAAATAGGGGTATGCGATTATATTTTGAAACCAATTAATTTGGATGAACTAGGTCAAATGGTGGATAAATCGATAGAGAACATCAATAAAAAGAAGATGGATCATCGTAACCGGCAGATGCTTAAGAATCAGGCGGTCTTCGCCATCTCCAAAATGCGTGAGGAATTATTAAAGGAAATGATTGAGCAGGTTTATGATCCTAATCTTGAAATGCGTAGATACCACCGTCTTCAAACATTGGAGCTTGAATGGATGTTGAAGGAGCCTACGATGTTGATTGTCGTTGAGGCTGATAATTTAAAAGCGATAGAGAATAAGAATCCGCATGAGAAGGAACTGATTCTATTCGGGATTAGTAATGTGTTACATCAGACGCTTGAAGAGGAATACGCCCACCCTTCTGCTCTCTATAAGGACCGTTATAACCGCTGGATTATCGTGCTGGGAAGCCTTTCGCATGAGCAGACGGATATCGCACAGGGCATGGCACAGCTCTTCATTCAAAGAATCAATGATTTTGTCAAAATCACTGCTAGTGCAGGAATGCTGACTAAACCAGGGAATACAAGAAACTTGCACCATATGTATATTGAGGCAGTGAGTGTAATGGAGCAAAAGGCGGTTTATGGGGGCAACAGATTATTCACTGAGCAAGGGCTATTTTACGACGGGGAGAGTGATAACTTGTCACTTCAGAACCCGGAAGAAATGCTTGATTTAGTTCGATATGGTTCGGATGAAGATATAACAAGAGCGATGGATACCTTTATCGAGATGATACAGTCTTGGCAGCTTACACAACTTAGAGATATCCAGCAGAAAATTTTTGAATGGCTGTTCGAAGTGTTCCGGCGAGGAGCGGAGGGAACCGTCCTTAAGAGTTGGAAAAATAATCCGATCGCAGTTTGGGAGCTGTTGGAGCAATACGATACACTGCAGGCGCTTCGTGAACAAACAGAGGTTTTTCTGCATGAGATTGCTGCCGACTTTCGAAAGCTTTCGCATACACCTAGCCAAATTGTTAGCGAAGCTGAGAAGATCTTACACCGTGATTATGCTGAAAGCCTAACGCTGCAAATTGTAGCTTCTGCGGTTCACGTAACTCCGGTTTGGCTTAGTAAGTTATTTAAGAAAGAACTGCATATGACCTTTCTTGAATACTTAACAGATATTCGCATTAAAAAGGCAAAAGAAATGCTATACGATGTGCAGTTTAAAATTTATCAAATCTCCTATCAGGTCGGCTACAAAGACCCGGTGCATTTCTCAAAGCTATTCAAGAAACAGGTAGGCTGCACCCCTAAGGATTTCAGAAGACAGCTTGGAATTGCTGAAGAATAAAGAATCCAGGTTGCTCAGGTTCGGAAGAACCTGGCACCCTGGATCTATGCAAGTATTTATAGTGGCGTGATTCCTATAGTTACAATCCCAGCCTTACATACAGGAATCGGCTGTGTCTGAACCTCGGAGGTCATTTCTTCCATGATATTACTGTGGTATAGCAGGGAGTTTTCGCTGGTATTAATACTCAGATTAGAAGGCGTGTAAGCAAGATTGTACCAGCGTGCCATTAAATCTCCATTATCTTCATTGATTTTTAAACTGGAAAAAGCCATTTCTTTACCATCCCATGCCAGAAAACTGTGCACAGGAGGAAGTGTACCTTCATGAATACCGGTCTGAGCAGTGGTGACGGGAACAGCATAACGATAGGCTTCACGGTAGGCCGCGAAGCGGTTGTCACCTCCGCCATGTGGGATAAGGCTCCACTCTGCTACATTAACGCCAAGGCACTGAGCATCAGGGGTATGAAAGACGCCCCAGTCGCCAAGTTCTCCTATGGAACGAAGGAGTGTTAGGGCGATTGTACCTTCATCATCCTGCAACACCTCGTACTCATTAAGACCTTTACCGGCTGCGGTCAAGCCGCGACCATCGGCATGTACATCCACGAACGCCTGCATATGCTGACAGTTACTTGGGTTCTCCCATTCCGGTGCAGGTATGGTTTCGCGCTCAGCGACTTCAAAGACGGAATCTGCGTAATGAAGCGCCGTCTTAATGCCAGTTGGCAGCAGAACACGTAGACGGTGATCCTTGGCGGTGTTGTCGATTCGAGTATTAACTTGCAATGCATGGCTTTCACGCTCCAGACTGATTCGAGTCACAATATTTAGAGGGACAAGCTGCTGTGACCGGACCGACTTTCGCTTACGGAACTCAACCATGGTTTCTACTTCCTGCTGTAACTGTTCATCTGCTGAGGCTGGAACTTCTAAGGTGTGTCTGATTTCAAAAGCAGCTCTGTAAGGGGTATTCTCCGTTAGGTGAATCTCAGCAGGGATACCGCGTGTAGTTATGGCTACATCACCTTCGGGTTGTTTGAAAATGTATTCATTACCTATGTCACCGACATCCTCGTATACACCAAGACCGCTGTACAGCTCATCGCTGCTTTTGTCGAACATAGAAAAGCTGCCGTCTTGTGCCACTAAGACTCGAATAAATTCATTCTCCATAGTGAAGTCATCGGTAATCAGTGTGTCACTTGAAGATTTCGATATCGCTGTATCCATTGCGGGAATCCAAGCAAAAGTTGCCAGTCCTAGGGCAGGAAGCGATTTTGCCTCAAAGGTTAGCCGTAATGCATGCGCCATATATGGCTGTCTAAATCTATCGTGTGGCAGCTCGTAACCGAAGCGTACCCCCAGATCTTCAACAGTGCAGTCTAATCGATCACCTTGGGAATTGACCAGGTAGCCCTCGCCAAGCGTTCTGTCAGAGACTTGCTTGAACACGGCACTTGGGTCTTCACTTTGAATGAAGAAACGATGAGACCACTCAATTTCACAGGTCACAACGCTGCTGCTAGAATAGCCGCTAGTATTATAAACTACGAACGCAGTGGCGTCTTCTCCAAATTGTGCGAAGATAGAGGTATCGACCTTAGCACTAATGAATCTGGCGCTGTCAGTTATGAGGGCTGATCCGACCTCCATGCTTTTTGCAAACCGAGTCTTCATCTCATGGTAGACTTCATCTACACTGCAGCCGCAAATACTGTCATGCGGATGGTTCTGCATAAGCGTCTTCCAGGCATATTGCATTAGACCGTGCGGATAAGCTTTGCCTAATCCATGTGCAATAGCGGCTAGCGGTTCAGCTATTTTTTCTAGAAGAGTCTGGTTCTGTTGATTAAGCTGCTTGATGTATACCCTCGCTGAAGCAGTATTTACTAGTGAGTACCAGCCGTCTGTATGTTGCCCGCGCAGCTCCCCTGTAGTAAGGGTTAGGTCATCGGGAAGCTCATTTTTAACGGCTTTTACATAATCATCATAGTTAGAATGAATGAAATCGCAGTCTGGATATAATTCACGCGCAACACGTAAAGCTTCAGAAAGATCGGTTTGGATGGGCTGGTGATCACATCCATTCATAAGCAGTAAATGTCGGGTGGAAGCATATTGTCTGGTACGTGCAAGGCGATGGTCCCAGTAGCTTTTAGCAGTATCAGGATCAACAGGAATTTCCATGCCATTGTTGTACCAATTCGCAAAGAGAATACCGAGCACTTTGGAGCCGTCAGGAGATTGCCAGATCAGCTCAGAGTAAGGAGATTCCTGATCAGAGGCATCTACCACGCGATTGTTGAAACCAGTAGCTTTCACACCCCTGCCGAAGATGGCTGTATCGATTCCAGCTTGCTGAAGAATCTGTGCAGCTTGGCCCATATTGCCAAAAGAATCCGGGAAATAGCCGATCTTAGAGATGGGACCGAATGTCCTTGCATCACGATGTCCGATTTGCAGATTGCGAACATTAGCTTCACCGCTTGTCAGAAATTCGTCTTGAAGAATATACCACGGCCCAAGAGAGAGCTTGCCAGCATCGCATAATCTCTGGATGATTTCACGCTTCTCAGGATAAACCTGCAAATAATCTTCCACTACTATGGTTTGTCCATCTAGATAAAAGCTCTTAAAATCCGGGTCGGATTCAAACGTCTCAATCAAAGAATTTATAGTTTCGATAAGCTTAACGTGATGGGCTTCATAGGGCATATACCATTCTCTATCCCAGTGAGTATGAGAGATGACATGTACAACGGTTTTACTAGCTCCAGTCAATACGATTCCTCTTTTCCATAAGATGATGAATGCTACAGCCTAATTATATAAAATGCATTTTTTGCCACAATGAGTGGATCGCAAATTATTGCGGGGATTATTGTCGACATGTAAGGATTGGGGGGATTGTTATGAATCGTTTCACTCTGCGTCTGGGCGCATCGTTAAGGAACCGTATCATATTGGTATTTTTTATGATTATTATTGTGCCTTTTCTCATCTTTGCTTACTTTGCGCATATTAAGTCTATTGAAGGCATCACGAATACGAACACTAAGATCTCACTGAGCTACCTTCAGCAAGCAGCTAAAAATTTTGAGATTTATCTTAATACACTTAATGATCAGGTCAACACTCTTATCGGCAATAAACGTGTACAAGATTTATTGATTGATCCGCCCGCCAATCCTGCTGAAGAAGAGGATTTTACTGTAAATCTACTTACCGTGCTCTATCAGGCCACTCCACAAATCGATGCTTTCCGAGTGCGAGTATATCCAATAAATCCTTCGCTGTATCCTTCTTATATGAATACATTGGGAGAAGCGGCGAATATAACTTCAGAGGAATGGTTTACGCGGTCACAAGGGACTGTAGGTCCAATGTGGGAGTTATTTATGCCACAGCAAGGCAAATATGGACGCCCTCTGCTAGGATATATTAAGCGTTTCTCAGGACTCTATGACCGTAAGCCCCGAGGTATGGTCGTTACAGAAGTTTCAGAGGATCATTTGAAGCGTTACTTCTCACCCACTGAGCAATTGAAGAATCAGAAGCTGCTACTCATGAATCGTGACGGTACTATTTATTATGACTCATCATCTAATGAATGGGCTGGTACACGATTTCCTTCGAATTCGTTCATTACCCATCTTCAAAAAAATCCGGCGGGCTCACAAACGATCAAGATTGATGGACACAAGTATCTTACTACTTATGTCAGCTTAGACAGTGAGCCTTGGGCGATTGTCAGTCTGACGTTATTGAAGGAACTGACTGGAACAAGTGATGAAATGACACGTCTGCTAATCATCTTTCTGTTTATTTATCTCGTCTGCTGCTTTGCCGTTGTTTTTTACATTACGGTGTATTTCACCCAGCCTATCGCACGTCTGGTAAGGCTTATGCGAAGAATGGAGGAGGGCAATTTCCAGACAGAAGCGTTGACTTCGCCAAGAACAGATGAAGTAGGCTGGTTGTATCGAGGCGTCGGAAGTCTTGTCCAGCGGATTGACGTATTGATCCAGGAAGCGTGGCGTTCCGAGCGAAAGAAGAAGGCTCTGGAGTTTCAGGTGCTCAGCCACCAGATCAACCCACATTTTCTCTATAATACGCTTGAATCTATTCGGTGGAAGGCAGAAAACCATGGCCGCAGCGACATTAGTGAAATGGTATCTGCACTGGGAAATCTACTTCGTCTCAGTCTGAATCAAGGGAAGGAGATCACCACGCTGCGGCGTGAGATTGAGCAAGTTAAAGCTTATGTGCTGATTGAACAGGCCCGAATGGGCAAAATAATCCGGATTTTATATTCCATAGATGAAGATTTGCTGGATTTTCCATTCCTTCGCCTGCTGCTACAACCTCTAGTAGAAAATGCAATCCAACATAGTGTACGGACTGACTTCGAGAAGGGGAAGATCATTGTGTCTGCGAGACGTGAAAAGGAAGATATGATCATCGAGATTGCGGATAATGGAAAAGGCATTCCACAAAGTATCATTGACGAGCTGGATTATGAAGATCCTGAGGAGGAAATGTATACAACTACTCGGAGAGGTGTGGGCTTGCGCAATGTGAACGACCGTCTGAAGCTGTATTTTGGGTCTGACTATAAGCTACAGATTCAGATCGGAGCACAAGGAGGGACCCGTATTTTATTGCGACACCCTATGAAGGTAGACGAAGAATTGTCCAAAACAGGTGAGGCCCATTAATGGCCTGACTCAATCAAATCGTTAAAAGTCTTATAAAGTAGCGATTCTCGCATCTAAGAGAATCGCTACTTTTATTTTTACACAGGAAATTGGATATCTCGTGATCAGGATAAAAATGAATCAACAAAGTGCAAGATTGACTCATAGTAAGTGCACATCCACTCTTTTACAATTAATTTATCCAAACAGCGAAAGGGAAATCGATATGAAACTAAACGGAGTGATCAAGGAACTGTACAAAAATCGCACCTTGCTGCTCATGTTCTTACCCGTCGGGGTACTGTTCTTGCTCTTTAACTATCTACCGCTAGCTGGTCTTGTAATCGCCTTCAAGAATTTTGATTTCTCCAAAGGGATTTTTGGAAGTGATTGGATGGACCCGCTGTTCAGCAACTTTGACTATGTATTCTCTTCTCCGGTGGCATTCCGGGCCATCCGCAACACGATCCTATTAAATGCTCTCTTTATAGCAATAGGGCTCGTTTTTGAAGTTGGGTTTGCTCTCCTTTTGAATGAAATGCGCAATAAGTATTTCAAACGAATTACGCAATCCTTGACCTTTTTACCGTTCTTTATCTCATGGATTGTTGTAGGTGTATTCGCTTATAATCTGATGAACTATGAGAACGGAGCGATAAATCGCTTCCTGGAGTACCTAAATCTTCAACCGATTGACTTCTATAGTAGGGCCGAGCTGTGGCCGGCAATCTTAACCATTGCTGCCCGCTGGAAAATCACTGGCTATGGCACAATTATCTATTTGGCCGCGTTAACCTCTATTGACAGTTCTTATTATGAAGCTGCTTCCATTGATGGAGCATCTAGATGGCAGCAGATCAGGTACATCAGTATTCCTATGCTGCGGCCAACGATTATCATCCTGACGCTACTAGCAGTAGGTAGAATTATGAATGCTGATTTTGGGATGTTCTACGCCATGGTAGGTGACGCTTCGCTACTCTTTCCGACCACAGATGTTATTGACACCTTTGTCTATCGAAGCCTGCGTAAATCTGGTGATATTGGGATGGCTTCCGCTGCGGGCTTTCTACAGTCCTTTGTTGCCTTCTTCTTAGTCCTTGGGAGTAATTATGCGGCACGCAAAATCGACAAAGACTCAGCGATATTCTAAAACCAAGCTCATCTAACTTTAAGGAGGTCATCCCACACGATGTCAGCAAGAAAATTCTCTTTCAGCCAGTTTCTAATCGCTCTGGTTATCGGCCTATTCAGTCTGGCCTGCCTGTTCCCGTTCCTCATGGTGATCTCAGGCTCGCTTAGTACGGAAAAAGATATTATGCAGTACGGCTATTCTATTTGGCCGAAGACGATAACGTTTGATTCCTATCGTATTTTGCTTCTTGGCTCTAATCGAATCTTTGAAGCGTACGGAGTCAGCACATTCGTCACTGTTGTCGGAACTATTTTGTCGCTCTTCTTAACGAGCATGGGCGCTTATGTAATGGCAAGACGTTCTTTTAAATATAGGAATATTCTTTCTATCTTTGTCATCATCACCATGCTCTTCAGTGGGGGATTGGTTCCCTGGTATATCGTTATCGTCAGATACCTGCATTTGAAAGATACGATTTGGGCGCTTATTCTTCCATCGCTGGGGAATGCCTTCAATATGTTTCTAATTCGAAACTTTATGCTCTCTATTCCAGAGGATCTGCATGAATCGGCCAAAATGGACGGTGCAGGTGAATTCAGAATCTATTCTAGGCTGATCATGCCACTGGCTCTACCAGTTCTAGCGACTGTTGGCTTGTTCGTAGCACTCGGGTATTGGAACGACTGGTTCCTCGGGTTAATGTTCGTCGATAAGCAAGAGCTTCAACCACTGCAACTCCTTCTGCGTACATTGATCTCTAATGTCGATTTCTTGAAGAACTCTGGAAATGCGGCAGCGATGCAGCGGATTTCAGCTCAGATTCCTTCCGAGTCTATCAAAATGGCGCTAACAGTTATAACCATTGGACCTATTATTTTCTTGTATCCATTCCTGCAACGTTATTTCGTTAAAGGTCTTATGGTTGGAGCAGTTAAAGGTTAACTATGTCGACTTAAGTCGTATAGTATAAATTAAAGGTAAAAGGGGAGATTAGGATGCGCAAACGCATGGGTAGATTTCAGATCGTCCTGATAGCAATGCTAATGCTAGGACTGATTATGTCCGCATGTAGCTCGAGTGGCGGAAATACTTCGTCCAATGAAACGAATCAAAACAAGGGCAACACCGGTTCTAGTACAGAGCCTGCGAAAGGTGAAGATGAAGTTACACTCAAATTCTATTTTGGTGGGGACAAAAAGGCGGCCACGGACGAGGTTTGGTCCAAAATTAGTGATTACGTAAAATCCAAAGGCCTAAACGTTAAGTTCTCCGTAAATTTCATACCATTTGGCGACTTCAAGGAAAAAATGCTCGTGATGGCTGCATCCGGGGATAACTGGGATATGAACTTTGATGGAGATTGGCTCTCCTATAAACAAATGGCTGCAAAAGGTTCTTACATGGCCTTAAATGATCTGCTCCCGAAATATGCGCCTAATCTTGAGAAGAAATATGTAGAACAAGGAACATTAGGAGCCGCAACGGTTAACGGACAAATCGTAGGACTTCCATGGACAATGAAAATGAATGAACGTAAATTTGCTGGATGGCGTTCAGATCTGGCTGAAAAAGCAGGCATTAACATCGCTCCGGATTCTATTCAAACGATTGAAGATGTCGACAATCTGCTTCGTGAGCTGAAAAAAGCTTATCCGAACGAGAAGCTTTCCCGTACTACACCACTATCTTTGTATTATATCCGCGATGAATGGGTAGATCTCAACTTCCATGGTTTAGGCTTCTATCTGAGTGATCCGAAAATTACTATTCAATCTGTTGAACAACAGCCTTTCTTCCTCGAAGCTTCTCTTTTGGCAAAGAAATGGTATGACGACAAACTGATCAACAGAGATGCCATGATTGATAAAGAAGGAGCAGAAGATCAGTGGAGAAACGGTAAATTGCTCTTTACTGTAACATCACATGAATGGGCTTATGCTGATCCAGGCTTCTCTGATGCTTCCTATAAACAAGGGATGTCGCTCATGTATCCAGACAAAAAGTATGTCAACCGTACAGCACTTGCTAATGTTGTAGCCATCAATGTAAACTCCAAGAATCCAGATCGGGTACTTCGTTTCCTTGATATGGTGGAGACTGACCAAACGCTATATGATTTGTTGCAATACGGTATCGAAGGCAAAACCTATGTCCTGAATGGTGAAGCTGCGGATTATCCGGAAGGCATGCAGTCTTCTACGAGTAATTACATGGAGTGGGGTGGACAATGGGCGTTCTGGAAACCTCAATACATGCGTCCAACAACAACTTATGCTAAAGATTTCTGGGTGAAAGAAGCCGATTTTGCTAATCAGCCGTACAATGTGAATTCCCCGATTGACGGTCTGTTTATTGCTGAAGATGCTATGAAGAATGAATTAGCTAAACGCGATCAAGCCACCGATGAGATCAGCAGACCAATTGAATACGGTATGGTGAAAGATGTTAACAAAGCTGTAGCCGATTATGTGGAGACTCAAAAGAAAAACGGACTTGATAAAATTATTACTGAAACTCAGAAACAAATAGACGCTTATCTTGCTGCCAAAAAATAAGCTACGGAGTTACTGCATGGAAGTGGCACCAATCTGAATTCAGAAGGCATGCTGAAACGTGCGGAGACCACAGACCTACTGTATCGGATTTATAATTTGAAGTGATTATCATAAGGGTTTTTGATTAATAAAAAGGCGTCCCAAGTTGTCGTTTTACGACAGTCTGGGACGTTTTTTGTTCCATTCTATCCCATCAACAGGAAGAGGATAGAAATGCGGTGGAAAGTTTAATAACGTCCCGTTTGGATGTGTCGAAGATTGCATTAAAATAAAAGCGACACAAAAGGGGATGGTGAAATCATGGCAAAAATAACAGGAGTAGAATGCATCCGCACCAGACATGATGGAAGCTGGACAATTGTGAAAGTAACGACGGATCAGGATGGATTGTATGGGATTGGTTCCGCATCAGATTTGTATAATCCTGAGGCTGTAGTTCAAGTTGTTGAGCAACTGCTTGCACCACTTCTAAAGGGTCGTGATCCGGCAAATATTGAAGACCTCTGGCATCTTATGCATATGAGTGGTTATTGGAGAAACGGTGCGATTCTTAATACGGCTATCGGTGGTATTGATATGGCCTTGTGGGATATCAAAGGTAAAGAAGCGAACCTGCCAGTCTATCAGCTTCTGGGAGGTGCCTGCCGTTCGGCGGTCCCTTGTTATGGCCATGCTGGTGGCAATGATATCACAGAGCTCAAGGAAGATGTCTATAAATTCATTGAGGAAGGTTACACAGTGATTCGTGTCCAGATGGGAGGATACGGCGGCGGTGGGTTTGTCAGCGGGAAGGAAGCGAAGCTTCCTGTCCATCCTTGGAGCAGTGGTCCTGTATTTGACGAGCATGCTTATCTGAATGCCATTCCTGACATGTTCGAGAAGCTTCGTGTGGAATTTGGATCCGGCGTTCAGTTCACTCATGATGTTCATGAGCACCTCTCGCCTATACATGCGATTCAACTCTCAAAACGCTTAGAGCCTTACAGTCTTTTCTACTTAGAGGATGCAATAGCACCAGAGCAGATTGGTTGGTACCGCCAGCTTCGGCAACAGAGCGCAACACCGCAGGCTGTGGGTGAGTTATTTGTGAACCCGCAGGAATGGACAGGGCTTATGCAGGAGAAACTGATTGATTTTATTAGGGTACGAGTTTCCAAGGCAGGGGGCATCAGTGCCTGTCGTAAAATAGCCGCATTGGGTGAAATCTACGGTGTCCGCACGGCTTGGCAAGAAGGAGGAGAAAATGATCCAGTGAACCAGGCAGCTGCAGTTCATCTGGATATGGCACTCTGGAACTTCGGCATCCAGGAAATTAATCATTTCAAGCAGGAAGAATTAGAAGCTTTTCCAGGACATATCGTCAGACAAGGTGGGTACCTGTACCCCTCTGACAAACCGGGATTAGGTATTGATATCGATGAAGTGCAGGCTAAATCTCTTCTCAGAGAACAATGGAGTTCTAGTCAATATCACCGGCCTTATCCTCTGGACCGTAAAGCAGACGGAACATTGGTACGCCCTTAGATTACAGTACTAAAATAACCGCAGATCAAGGAGGTAGATTGAAATGAACACTATTGCCGTTACTGGTGGTGGGGGCAAACTTGGCTCTCAAGTAATCGGGATGCTCCAAGAGCAGAAATATGATGTTGTGTCGTTAGATAATCATCTGTCTGATCGAATTCATTGCAAGCAGATTAAAGTCGATCTGAATGATTTCGGGCAAGTGGTGGGATCGCTTGAAGGCGTAGATGCTATCATACATTTAGCTGCAATACCTGCTCCGATTCATTATCCACATTCTTATATTTATGCGAACAATACAGTGGCTGGTTATCATGTACTGGAAGCGGCTTCTCTCTTGGGTATTCGTAAAGTGATAATGGGCTCAAGTGAGTCTTCCTACGGATTTGCTTGGGCTCCACAACCCTTTTCACCGCATTATTTTCCGGTAGACGAAGACCATCCACAGCTACCGCAAGAATGTTATGGACTCTCCAAAGTCGTCAACGAGCTGACTGCTGAAATGTTTCACCGGAGAAACGGTATGCAGGTGACATCCCTACGTTTCTCTATGATTACTGGTCCTGGAGATTATCGACATCTTGCGATAGCAAAACCGGAGACGTTCAAACCTATTTTATGGAGTTATATTGATATTCGGGATGCAGTGACAGCTTGTATTGCCGCTCTTCAAGCTGAACTTAATGGAGCCATCCACCTGAACATCACTGGAGATGATACATTAAGTGACCGAACAACAGAAGAACTGCTGAAGAGCTTTTACTCTGAAGTAGGAGACTTGCGTAAGACATTCCAAGATAGAGAGGCTATTGTCAGTAATACTCTGGCGAAAAAGCTCCTGTCTTGGCAACCTAAATACTCATGGTCAAATACAGAAGTAGAATAGCAACCTATCAAAAAAGCATACTTTAGGAGGTCTTATCATGTCTAACAACAATCAAGATATAATTGTCGAATCAAAAAAGAGAACATCTTTGAATCCTGTAATTACATCCATCTATACGGCTGACCCATCAGCTCATGTCTGGAGTGATGGTAAGATTTATATTTACGCTTCCCATGATATGGATCCAGCCAGAGGCTGTGATCTTATGGACAGATACCACGTGTTTTCCTCTCAAGATATGGTGAATTGGGTGGATGAAGGTGAAATTCTTAGTTCGGACGATGTCGCTTGGGGCAGACCTAAAGGCGGTTTCATGTGGGCTCCAGACTGTGCGTACAAAAATGGAACCTACTATTTCTATTATCCTCATCCGAGTGACTCGAATTGGAATGATTCGTGGAAAATTGGGGTAGCGACAAGCAAGAAGCCAGCAAGTGATTTTACCGATCAGGGATATATTCCAGGGCTTGGTGGATTCGCTTTGATCGATCCATGTGTGTTAGTGGACGAAGATGATCGCGCTTATATGTATTACGGCGGAGGGAGTACATGTCTTGGCGGGGAACTGAATGAAGATATGTTGTCTCTGAAGAACGGGATGACTGAAATGGAGGGACTAGAAGATTTCCATGAAGCAGCCTGGGTATTCAAAAGAAACGGTCTTTACTACCTTACCTATGCGGATAACTTAGAAGACAATAATCGAATGAGATACGCAACCAGTGAGAATCCGCTTGGTCCGTGGATGTACAGAGGAATCTTTCTAGAGCCGACAGGCTGTTCAACAACTCATGGTTCTGTGGTGGAGTTCAAAGACCAATGGTATTTGTTCTATCATAATCAGGCCATTTCTGGAGAAGGCAATCTGCGTAGCGTATGTATCGATTACCTAGAGTTCAACGAAGACGGTACGATCAAGCCGGTTATTCAGACAAAAGAGGGCGTCTCATCGATTGGAACTGCACCGGAAGTAAGTCCTAATCTTAAGACATATCCGGCTGCGGATTGTATGGTTTTTGGAGGAGCAGAAATACAGAGTCTAGAATCAGGTCAACAGGTGGTGAATCACTTACAAATAGAGGGTTCCTACGTTCTTTTCAATAATGTAGAGGGAGGAGAGGGCGGCAGAGCTTCCATTGAACTTCATTATGCTACGAGTGAACGTCTGGCAAAAGTGAATTTATACGTCAATGATAAGGATTACTCGCTCCTTAATGCCCTCTCCACTGGTGGAGCTCAACAATTTAGTGGCCGTACGAATATTACCGTCAATGTATTGCCGGGTGCTATTAATACGCTGAGAATCACGGGCGGTCATGGTGAAATTAGTATTATACAAATGACGATTAGCCCACTTGTGGATTGAAATGTACTCTATTTTTTAAAATAAATTACTATTAAAAGTCAAAGGTTGATCTCACATCTTTCTTGAGGTCAACCTTTGTTATTGTTATTCAAATTTCGAGACGAAAGAACGACTGGAATAAGCAATAATGCAACGAAGCCTCCACCAAGTGATAAAAGGGCGTAACTGGAATTTGCTAAAATCATACCAGATAAAGCTCTACCAGATGCTCCTGCCAACGCGATCAAGACATCTACTGATTACTGTGGCTCCAATAATAACGCCCTTTTTGTTGAAAGAAGCTGTATTTCCTGTTGAATGATCAGGATGACTTGGAGTGGAGCTTAGTGCCTCTGCAAGAGCTTTTGCAACAACGAGCGGATCTGATCTAAGTAAAGCTAGAAGGATTAAACCAGCGACAATGTATGCTGCAGCAGCTAGAATGAACGGTTCGGCAAGAGCCGGGACACCAATAGATTCAGCGAACTTTCCCATTACATTAACTAAGTTTGGCCCAGCAACAGCACCAAATGTAGTTGAAACCATCGCGATGCTAATCGCTGTTGCTCGTTGAGTGGGGGCCGCCAGATCTGTACCCGCATAACGTGTCTGCAAATTAGTTGCAGTGCCTGCTCCATAGATAAGCAATGAGAACATTAAAAGTAGAATATTATTAGTTAAAGCAGAAATTACGACTCCGATTGCTCCTAATCCGCCTATTAAGAATCCAGTAGCAAGACCACTACGCCTTCCGAATCTTTGAGATAGATGTCCAACAAATAATGCTGCCCCAGCAGCTTTCGTAGGCATTAGATTATCCTCCTTTCTAGCAACACTTCTTAATCTTTTTGCTTTTGTTTTTAATAATTTGACTGCCTCCACGGACATTAAACAGTAAGGTCCTCTACAATAAGCGACTACATCACAATTTGAGGGTAAGGAAGCAAGCTTCTCTTCTAATTCTTCAATAGGAATAGATATAGCCCCTGGAATATGTGCCACATCATATTCTTCCTTCGGTCTAACATTCAACAGCAAAATTACTCGTTATTAAATTAGTGAAGGGTCCAAACTAAAATTATTATATTAATAAAGTTAATTATTATATATATTCCAGTTTTCCAATGTACTATAATGATATAGATGCATTGTTAGCATGTTATTAAAGGAATGAAGATTTCAAGAAACAACCTATAGAATTGAACAACAGGAGGAAATAAGTTGAGCACACAGAATGTGGGAATTCCATTAGAAGGTTTTGCAGAATTTAGCCGGACAGTAGCCGCTGAAGGTGCGGTGCTGGTGAAGAATGATAATCAGGTACTTCCGCTTGGCGAAGGCGATAATGTTGCGATTTTTGGCAGATCTCAAGTGAATTATTATCGCAGTGGTACAGGTTCCGGCGGTAGTGTCCATGTTACTTATACGACCAATTTATTGGATGGTCTTCGCACTAAGAAGAACTTTACAGTTAACGAAGAGCTGGCTGCTGTCTATGAAAAGTGGATTGAACAGAATCCATTTGATAATGGTGGAGGCGCATGGGCTGCAGAACCTTGGCATCAGAAGGAAATGTCTTTGAGCAATGAATTAGTTTCCGAAGCTAGAAACAAATCGAATAAAGCCATTCTTGTAATTGGACGCACGGCAGGGGAAGATCAGGATAATGCTGATGCACCAGGCAGCTACCAATTGACAAATGATGAACAGGCAATGCTGAAGCAGGTAACTACATATTTTGAGCAAACAATCGTTGTCCTGAATGTCTCCAACATTATTGATATGAACTGGATGAACGATGAAAGCTATAAATATCCAATTTCAACTGTGATTTATTCATGGCAGGGTGGTATGGAAGGCGGAAATGCGATTGCAGATGTGCTGTCTGGAGAGGTAACTCCAAGTGGTAAACTGACGGATACAATCGCTTATTCCATCAATGATTACCCATCAACACAGAATTACGGCAATGAATTTACGAACTTGTATCAGGAAGATATCTATGTAGGATATCGTTATTTCGAGACATTTTGCCCAGATAAGGTTCAATTTGAATTTGGTTATGGTTTATCTTATACAACTTTTAGTATCGAGCCAGAAGAAGCCAAATTGATTACCAAAGAAGGCGAGTCCTTCATTGAAATCGGCGTAACCGTTACCAATACAGGAACTTCCTTTACTGGTAAAGAGGTTGTTCAGGTCTATTATGAAGCTCCGCAAGGTAAGCTTGGTAAGCCAGCTAAAGCTCTGGTGTCATTCGGTAAGACGAAAGTTCTTGAACCGGGTGAAGCACAGCGCCTTACCGTGAGTTTCTCAGCTCATTCTATGGCTTCTTATGATGACGCAGGCGTAACAGGACATGCTTCTGCCTATGTTCTCGAAGAAGGAACGTACCGCTTGTATGTGGGAACTAGTGTTAAACAAGTGGTGGCAGTCGGTGTTGAGGGTAAAGACGGCTATGTCGTTGAAGCTCTTCAAGTTGTGGAGCAATTGCAAGAAGCGCTCGCGCCTACAGAAAGCTTTACGAGAATGATGCCAGGTGCTCAGAAGGCGGACGGTTCGTACGAGATTGTTTATGTTGAAGTTCCTAAACGTAAAATTTCGTTGGCTGAGCGAATTGAAACTAATCTTCCAGAGACGATCTCACAAACAGGTAATAAAGGATATAAATTAAGAGACGTATATGAACAGAAGGTTAGCATGGAAGCCTTCATTGCACAGCTCAGTGATGAGGATTTGGCTGCAATTGTACGTGGTGAAGGGATGAGCAGTCCTTTAGTTACACCGGGCACGGCTTCTGCATTTGGAGGCGTAAGTGACAGTTTATTTAATCTCGGAATTCCAGTGGCTTGTACAGCTGATGGTCCTTCAGGGATTCGTATGGACAGCGGAGCAAAGGCGACTCAAGTTGCTATCGGAACGCTTCTTGCAGCTACTTGGAATGCGGATTTGGTAGAAGAGCTTTATGTTATGGAAGGGCAAGAGTTGTTAAGAAATAACGTGGATTCCTTGCTTGGACCTGGCCTTAATATCCGACGCAGTCCGCTTAATGGACGTAACTTTGAGTATTTTTCAGAAGATCCTTTGATCTCTGGGGTGTTTGCTGCTGCGTGTACTCGCGGTATCTTGAAAGGCGGCTCAACCGCTACGATGAAGCATTTCGCTTGTAACAATCAGGAGAAACATCGTAGTAAAGTAAACGCCGTGGTGTCTGAACGTGCACTTCGTGAGATTTATTTGAAAGGTTTTGAAATCTCCGTGAAGCAGGGCGGTTCGAATTCTATAATGACCTCCTACAATCCAGTTAATGGACACTGGGCGGCTTCGAATTATGATTTGAACACCACGATTCTTCGTGGAGAGTGGGGCTTTAAAGGCATTGTAATGACTGACTGGTGGGCGATCATGAATGATGTAGTTAATGGTGGACCAGCAGATCGGAAATTTACAAATTGGATGGTTCGTGCACAAAACGACCTCTATATGGTTGTACCTAACTATGGTTCAGAAATTAACGGATGGAATGATAACACCATTGAGTCGTTGGAAAATGGCACGTTAACCCGTGGAGAGCTCCAACGTTCTGCCATAAACATTTGTGAGTTTATCATGAATGCACCTGTATTCTCTAGAAAACAGGAAATTGTAGAAACTGTAGAGTTCTTTAAAGCTAATCCTTCACTTACTGAAGAACAAGCTCAATCCTTATCACAGAATCCACAGGTTAAACCTGTCGTAGAAGGATCGACTAGCTTTAAAGTGGAACAGGCTGGTCAATACCGTATCCTGGTGCATATCATGTCAACAGAACCTGAGCTGGCTCAAAGTGCGTGCAATGTATCAGTGAATGATCAATTGATGACAACCATTCAAACAAATGGTACTGAAGGTCAGTGGATCAGACAAAAGCTTGTGAAAGTTGAACTCGAAGCAGGTCTTTATGATATGAAATTGGAGTTCATCAAACCAGGTTTGCAGATCGATTGGATTGAATTCAATAAAATCGACTAGGTGTCATGTGTTAATGTTAGAATATTAGCCATTTCTAAAAACCGCGATATTTTTCGCGGTTTTTTTTGTTGTACTTATTGTTGCGGGGGTTCATATATTTCATTTCCACTGCTCCACATGAGTATGTAGGGGTGATTTCGAGTCCTTTATTGGATACTAAAATATGAGGAAATTGCCCGGTACACCAACTATGGTGTGTCGGGCTTTTTGCAGATTATATACTTTACAAATACTTGTCTGCATGTACTTGTGTTTGTTCGAATAAGTTAGAAAGTAGGACCAGGACAAACCATAGGTGGAGATGCGTAGAAATGGGGATGCGTAAACAAAGCTTTATTCGTGGCACGTTCATTTTAACCGTGTCATCATTTTTTACAAAAGGGCTTGGATTTTTGAATGGCGTTTTGTTGGCACGTTTCTTAGGAGCCGAGGGGGTAGGGCTGCTTATGATTGCTCATCCACTGCTTCCCTTGTTTATTACGTTGACAGAGCTGGGACTTCCTGTTGCGATTTCAAAGCTTGTCTCAGAAGCTGAGGTTAAGCAGGATGAAGCGCGAGTAAAGCGAATTCTCAAAGTATCTTTAAGTATTACGGGTACGTTGAGTATTATACTAACTTTAGTAGCTCTATTTGGCTCCAAATGGATCGCGTCGGTTTTTTTAGCCGATCAGCGGGCGTATTATGCTATGGTCGCTATTACGCCGATCATTCCAATTATTGCGATGTCAGCTGTACTGAAAGGTTATTTTCGTGGAAAACAGAACATGAACCCACTGGCCTTTTCCGATATTATTGAGAATTTGGCGCAAATCATTGTCATTATCGGTGTTGTCAACGTTTTGCTGCCTTATGGGATTGCTTATGCAGCTGCGGGCGCTATGGCGGCTTCCGTGATCGGCGAAGGTTTTGGTTTGCTCTATTTGTTTGCTGTCTTCAAATGGGCAAATCGAGGGAAGATCAAACCCACCTCACCGCCTAATTCTAGTTTTTCACCCAAAGGAGACAGTACGTTGAGAGATCTGCTGCGCATCGGCTTACCGATGACAGGCAGCGGTTTTATTCATTCTCTCTATCATGCGTTTCTCCCATTGCTGATTACGAAAAGTCTAGTCCTGTTTGGTGTGGGGGTTGAGATGGCGACTAAGCAATTCGGACTTTTAGCGGGATATGCTCTCCCCATGTTGTTTCTCCCCAGCTTCTTCACTCAATCGTTGTCCACTGCATTAATTCCGGCGATCAGCGAAGCGAGTGTAAGCAATAATAGCAAGCTTATGCATAGTCGGATGGATATGGCTATGCGATCCGCGCTTATTGTAGGTCTTCCATGTACAATCATCCTCTACTTATGGGCTGTACCATTAACTACTTTGATCTATCATTCGCCAGAAGCGGGCGAGCTGCTAAGGTTGATTGCACCCTTATTTTTTCTTTATTATTTTGGAGCACCCCTGCAAGCGATTTTGCTTGGTTTGGGGAAAGCATCAACCGTCATGTGGAACCATATTCTTACGAATATCTTTGAAGTGATTGCTATCTTTGTTCTCGGTTCTAATATTGGCATCGAAGGGGTTGCTATAGGGTTCGGACTGGGGCTTTTACTGCTGACACTGCTGAATTTTTTGTCTGTGGCAGGAACGATCGGATTTTATTTTGACTTTCGTATTGTATTCAAGGTGGGCGCGGGAGGAATTATCATGACGATTTGCGGGATGACGGCTCATGGTATTCTGCAACGAATGGACCTGGGGCAGATCATTGAACTGTCCGGAACGCTAATCGTTTCATTGATCACCTATGCTGCAACATTGCAGGTAACTCATGCTTGGGAACGGTCACCGAAACCACCGACGATTACGCCTATTTCTTGAATGGGGATATTTCGGTATCGTGCTCCAAAAAGTAAATTGAGTAATGCAACCCTCTGTGTAACAGTATGAAGGCGGATGAAGGTAACGGACAAAAGTATTCAACCCCCGGTTCATAACATCAGAGCAACGATTCTCCAATAGCGGATGATCGCTGCTCTGATGTTTTTTACGAATTTTGTTTGAACTGATGAATACATACAGGAGCGGGCTATTGGAAAGGGGAGCTAGATCCAAAAGAGGACTACATAAAGTCGCGATCTAGCTTTTATGAGACACTTTAGAAGTGAAACAGGACTACGCTAGTTATTACCGAGTATTATCTTTGACCGTATTTTTTTCTAAAATGACTCAGTGTGAGTAACGGCCAGATATAGCGATAACTATGATAATTGGAATAGAAAATACCGGGGAGACCAGCGCCAGTTGGATAAGAAGTTTTCCAATCCTCTTCATGAATAGACATGATTAATCTTTCAATCCCTTTTTCCACCGCAGCTGTTGATTTCGGTTGAATGGTGATGAGTGCGTCAAGCGCCCATGCGGTTTGGGAAGGCGTACTTTCGCCTAATGGCACATATTTCAAAAGCCGATCACTATGACAAGATTCCCCCCAACCCCCATCCGAGTTCTGTATGCTTAGGAGCCAATTCGCTCCTTTTTGCAATGTTTCATGTTCCAGTGGCAGGCCCACGGCCTGCAATCCTGTTAAGGCAGCCCAAGTCCCATAGATGTAACAAACGCCCCACCTTCCGTACCATGAGCCATCCTTCTCCTGATGCTGAATCAGCCATTTCACACCTCGCCCGATGAATTCGTTTCGCGTATCAAGGTCGGCAAAGTTCCCGAGATACTCCAAGGTGCGCCCGGTTAGATCTGCCTCCGAGGGATCAATAGCAGCAGATTTAGCCCCATCGATTGCGAGCCAAGTGAGCATTTCTTTATTGGTGTTTTTTTCAAAAGCTGGCCAGCCACCGTCTTTATTCTGCATCGATAGGACCCAGTTCAGTCCACGATTCCATGACTCAAGATAGGATGGCTGAGTTATTGATAAACTTCGAATGGCTCGTAAAGCAGCGGTCGTATCATCCACATCCGGATTAATCGTATTAGATTCTGAGAAACCCCATCCCCCCGGAGTTGTATCCGGATTATGAATACTCCAATCAGCAGTTTTATGCTGTTGTCTGGTCAGCAGATACGAAGTAGCACGTTGAATCGCGAGATGATGATCGGGAATTTGTGCCTCCTGCAAAGTATAGGCGATTAGAGCCGTATCCCATATCGTAGACGGAGAGTTTTGAATTGTTGTTTTACTTTCAGAACGGCATTGCATCGAGGTAAGCCCATCTATGGCATTCGTAATCAGAGGATGCTGCTGGTCATAGTCCAGAGCCAGAAGGGCATACACCATAAGAATTGTACTAGTTGCGTAACTGTATAGAGTCCCGTCGGATTCAATCCGCTGGAGAATAAACTGTTCTGCTTTGGTTCGGGCAACTTCGTGAATGTAGCGAGGGCTTCCAATAAGTCTGCTTAGGCCAGTTTGAATAACGTCCTGCAGCTCATGATATCCACGGGAAGCGGGTTCAGCATCTTCAATGCGTGTGTCTATGAGATCAGATAGATCAGGAGCATTCGCTGTTGAGATCGAGAAACGTCGATCGGCCATAATAAGCATAGGCGTGAGATGCACTCTTGAGTAGCCAGAGAACTCAAAATAGTTAATAGGAAAATAAGACGGGAACAACAGAACTTCTAGGGGAATCGAAGAGATCGATAAAGGCCATTTGCTCTGTCCAGTAGCTGCGAGAATGACTCTGGTTAGGATGCTAGTTACTTTTCCAATTCCTCCTTTGGATTGAATATAATGCTTTGCGCGCAATATCGGCTCATCTGTCACCTTACTGTACCCAGAATAGAGAAGGGCGTAGTAGGCTTCAACCGAGGTGGATAAGTTACCATCTTTTTCATCTCTATACAATTGCCAGAATCCAGCGGATTGCTGCTCAGCAAGAATGCGATCATGTAGCTGTCGAATCAGGGCTTCATTCTGTACGTTCAAAATCCGAAAGAGAATGATGACATAGGCATCGATAACGATTCCATTCTCAAAACAAAAGTGCCAAGATCCATCTTGCTGCTGTTGATCAATCAGGAATGCCGTTAAACGCTCGATCTCATTATCTACTGTGCTCAGTATAGGATTCATTCCCTAGGTACCTCCGAGGTCCTTCATTTTTAGTATTATATGATGGATGAGAGGTTGAAATGAAAAAGGACTGTAAAGTTGCTTTATGCAACCTCACAGCCCTTGATAATATTTAGCTAATCAATCGGTTAATTTTCAATCACGATACGGTTCAGCTTAAGATTTACCGGGGCAGCAATCGTGTCACCCACAGGGCATTTGCTTTCTAAAAATTGTACGAATGCTTCGACCTTCTCGGCAGGGGATGGGGTCTTTATGTAGAATGTATAGCGAATATCTGAATAGCCGGGTCGGACTTCAGAACGGTTAAAAAATCCATCGAGGTCCAGATCACCTTCCACGTCTACTCTGAAATCTTCAAGTTCTACCTCAAATTTGGAAGCATAAACTCGAGCCACAATAGATTGGCAGGCCCCTAAAGAAGCAAGCAAAGCTTCAACAGGATTCATTCCTGTATCCGTACCACCAAGATTTTGTGGTTCATCGATGACGAGCTCGAATTGTCTTGCTTTTGTAATGACTTTAACCCCATCTTGTAAATGGGTAGTTGCTTTGAAAGTTTGAACATTTGGCATTTGTCTACACTCCTTCTTCTGGACAACCCAATTATGATTAGATGTTTCGAATTTTATGTAATTCATAGTATTTTTCTAGGAATTGTTTAGATTATAGTTCTATTCTTTGTACCTTGTCAATACTTGATTTGTATTATTTGAATTCATACATCTTCATGAGTTGGATTTTGTTAAAAAGATGGGAGGAGATAAAGTGTCAAACGAAATTGAACGCTACTTGAACAATCCAATGGTTAAAATTCTAGGGGGAGCAATAGAATTAAGAGACGATCGAATAAAAACTAAATGGAAGACTGAAATAAAACCATTTCTTCTTGCACCGAATCCTGTAACGGTGGATCTATACAATGCTATTACTAATAAAACAACGAAGTCATCCGTCGAAAATCATAAACCTGTCGTGAATGTATCTTGGAATGATGCTATTTCTTTCTGTAATCTGCTTTCTCAGAAGTCCGGATTGAAAAAAGCTTATGTTATCAGCGATGATGGAGAACATATTATTTGGGATAGGGAATCCAATGGGTATCGACTTCCAACAGAAGCAGAGTGGCAATACGTATGTAAAGCAGAAACTACTGGCTATCAATATGGCGAGTTAGATAAGATAGCTTGGTACAATAAAATTCAGATGGTGAGCTCCATGTAGTAGGTACGAAAGAACCGAACGCATGGGGGCTTTATGATATGTTAGGGAATGTTTGGGAGTGGTGCTGGGATTTATATGATGAACAAGTGTACGGCTCCTATCGGATTTTTCGAGGAGGCAGCTGGGCTGAAGACGCTAGGGGCTGTGGAGCAACCTGTCGTCGTCGCAGCCATCCCACATTTAGTGTGGATGATCTTGGATTTCGTCTTGCTCGATCTTTATAACATTAATTCGTCTCTACATTAATCAATTCACATTAACACAGAAAATGATTGTTCCTAAAATAGACTTACTACAGGAGGTGCTTCTAGAATTAGAAAGTTTGTAGCTATCTCCGTTGTAATTATTACTCTGCTCGTTCTAGGAATGTACGCAGCACTTCAGTTTAAATATAATTCACTTGAGAAAAACTTAAGAGAATATTTGATCACTGTTGAAGGATACTCTGAATCTGATTTACTGAGTATTAAAGCTAAACTGAGCTCAATGCCGAAGTTCCCTGTATATGTTAGATTTGCTAATGAACCAGATACGGATTATATTTTCACAGACAGAGATGCATCAGATTGGAAGCAACTAGATCCTAAGGAGCCGCAAAGATTAAAGAAGGTTAATCAATAGTTGAGATATAGCAAAAAATCTTGGTCAGTAAAATGAATAGCATCTCTCCAAGCTGACCGCACTCTGTGCGGTTTTTTCTTTGTGGATCTTGCTAATGAAAAAGATAACTTGACAGAAAACAATCGGACGTATACATTTGTATACATAAACGAATCGTATACATATGTATACAAAAAAGGAGGAGTAAATATGCGTGATGGACATTTCGGAAAACGCGGTCATAGAGAACATGGGGAACACAAAGACCGTGGAGAGCATAGAGATCGCGAGCATATGAGCAGACATGGGATGGATTCTATGGATGGTCCCCCCAAAAGTGCACAAACTTTTCGTCGCGGCAGAGCTCTAGCATTTTTGGAAAAGCTGAATGTGAATCGAGCCACTTTACAGCGGCAGCTGCAAACACCGGAGCTGGATTCGATCAAGCAAGTGATTAGCGGTGAATTGAAGGCAACGGAAGCGATCATTGAAGAGTTTATCCATATTTTTCAGATTCATGAAGTAACGCCGGAAGATAAGACTGTTGGCGAAATTAAAAAAGAGGAGAATGATCAAAAAAATGAAAACCATTGATCTTATAAAAACCCGTAGAAGTATTAAGCAATTTAAGGCGGATTCGATTCATGAGGATGATTTATTGAATTGGCTGGAAGCAGCTAGTTATGCTCCAAACCATCGTATGAACGAACCTTGGGAACTCCTATTTATCGGGCCTGAGACTAGAGCTAAATTAAAGCATAAGACGAATTTTGGAAGTGCTCCTGTCGTTCTTGCTATCTTATCTAAACCTGGTGCAACAGCGTTTGAACGTGACGAGAATGTTATGGCTGCCGCTTGTTTCGCACAGAACTTTTTATTAGCTGCACACGAAATGGGAGTTGGAGCCTATTGGGCTTCTTTAGGTGCTTTACCTCATAATCGTGAGATTCTAAGTGTCCCGCAAGATTACGATGTGATTGGAGTATTTGGCATTGGATATCCGCAGGAGGTTCCAAATGCTAAGCCGAGAACACCGATGAAGTCAAAAATCACATATTTGTCTTAAAAGGTGATGGAATGTGGAAACTTAAGAGTTACTTAAGGCCATATTGGGTGTGGTCTGTGTTAGCACCACTTATGATGATGCTCGAAGTGTTTATGGATTTGCTTCAACCTACACTAATGGCGAGCATTGTGGATCATGGGATTATGACGAAAGATTTATCACATATTTATTCGACGGGATTGACCATGCTTGGTGTAGCATTTGTCGGTCTAATTGGTGGGGTGGGCTGCACCGTTTTTTCGAGCATCGCCTCACAAAATTTCGGGAATGATTTACGGATTAACCTGTTTGAACATATTCAGAAATTCTCAAACAAGAATCTGGACCAATTGAAGACGGGCTCGTTGATTACTCGTTTAACAAACGATGTGGTACAGCTACAAACCTTTGTTCAGATGATTTTGCGGAATATTCGCTCTCCATTGCTATTAATCGGCAGCTTGATAATGGCTATACGGATTAGTCCTTCACTAACCCTTATCCTTGTCGTTGCCGTGCCATTGCTGGTTGCAATATTATATGGGTTGATTCGACTTTCTTTCCCTTTGTTCGAGAAAATGCAGGTCAAATTAGACGGCGTCAACACAGTATTGCAGGAAAATTTATCGGGTATTCGTGTAGTCAAAGCCTTCGTCCGTGCTAAGCATGAACAGAAACGATTTAATACAGCTAACAAGGATTACACAGAAACTGCGATAAAAGCGGTGCGATTAATGTCGTTAAATATGCCGCTCATGATGCTTGTGCTCAATGTCAGTATCGTAGCTGTTCTTTGGTTTGGTGGGCTGCAGAGCTGGAACGGCTCGCTGCCAGTCGGTCAGCTAATTGCCTTCATTAACTATATCACCCAATTGTTGATGTCTATGCTGATGTTGAGCAATATGCTCACATTCTTCTCGCGTGCAAAGGTCTCCGCAGATCGGGAGAATGAAGTGTTTTCTACGATCAGCGAGATTACAGACGTAACCGAATCTAAAAAAGATACGATACTAAACGGTCGAATTGTATTTGACAACGTTTCCTTTGCCTATGATCCTGCGGATGAGAACCTCGTGTTAGATGGCATCAATTTCACTGCTGATCCAGGTGAAACTGTAGCCATCCTTGGAGCCACAGGCGCTGGTAAATCAACCTTGGTGAGCCTCATTCCACGCCTTTACGATGTTTCTTCTGGATCAATCACAATTGATGGTTCCGACACTCGGCAAATTTCTTTGGAACATTTACGTCGCAAGATCGGTTACGTTATGCAGCAAGCCATTCTGTTCAGCGGAACAATCCGTGATAATATCCGATATGGCAGACCGGAGGCTACAGATGAAGAAGTGGAACAAGCAGCAAAAGCTGCTGAAGCGCACCATTTTATTTTAGAGCTGCCACAGGGTTATGATACAGTGCTTGGCCAACGAGGCATCAACTTGTCCGGTGGGCAGAAGCAGCGGCTTTCGATTGCAAGGGCGTTGTTAATTCAGCCAACAATTCTTATTATGGATGACAGTACTAGCGCACTTGATGCGGCGACAGAGTCGCGAATTCGGCAAATGTTAAAAAAACGGCTGAGTAGTAGCACTAATATTATGATTGCTCAGCGTGTCACATCTGTGATTGATGCGGACCGCATCTTAATTCTAGAAAACGGCCGAATTGCTGTACAAGGTACACATGATGGTCTAATGAGTAGCAGTGAAATTTATCGAGACATCTGGAAATCACAGATGAAAGGGGAGGAGGTTCCTTATGTCAAAGCATGACAACGGCATGAACACTCCCCCTATCCATAGACCAGGCGGATTCGGAACAGGAATAGGACCGGGATCTGGCCCCGGACGCGGCGGCGCTGTGCCAATCGTGCGCGCCAAAAATCAAGCGAGCACGCTTAAACGCATCTGGACTTATTTGAATCGTCAGCGGTTCGGGTTAATCATTGTATATGTATTTACTGTGTTGAATGCACTTATTTCATTGATCGGACCGTATCTCATCGGTAAAGCGATTGATACTGCGGTTATTCCACACAATTATCAGGGTCTTATTCGGTTTTGCATACTCCTTATTGGCATTTATGGGCTAGGCAGTGTAGTTGCCTGGGTGCAAGCATACGTCATGACATCTGTTTCGCAGAATACTGTTTTTGAGCTGCGACGTGATCTGTTCAGCAAGTATCAGCAGCTGCCCATTAAATTTTTTGACACTCGGGCTAACGGAGAATTGATGAGCCGGGCAACTAACGATATAGAGAGCGTATCCAGCACACTCAATCAGAGTGTAACCCAATTGTTAAATAGTTTGATAACATTAAGCGGCTCCCTCGTTATTATGTTAATGCTGAACGTTCCGTTGACTGTAGTCTCATTAATCACGATCCCGCTCGTATTATTGGCTAGTCGAAAAATCATTGGTTTAAGCCGCACTTATTTTAGAAATCAGCAGCGACATTTAGGTGAACTTGGCGGGTTCATCGAAGAAACCATCAGCGGACAAAAGGTGGTCAAACAATACAGTAGGGAAGAGTCAGAAGTTAAACGATTCCGAAAAATAAGCGGAGAACTGAATAAGGTCAGCATTAAGGCACAAATCGTATCAGGATTAGTAGGACCCGTGATGAACATGATTAATAACCTTGGTTTTGCGATCATTGCCGGGGTTGGGGGCTGGATGGCTTTCCATAACATGGCTACGGTTGGTATAATCGTTAGCTTCCTTACCTATTCCAAACAGTTCGGTAGACCCATTTCTGATCTTGCTAACCAGTACAATTTAATTCAATCTGCAATCGCCGGTGCAGAGCGTGTGTTTGAGGTTTTGGAGATGCCGTCCGAATACGGGGATGAAGAAAGTGAGGATCTCCCAAGATTAACAGGGGAGGTTGTTTTTCAGGACGTTTCTTTTGCTTATAAAGCGGATTCCCCGATTCTGTCTGGCGTTACGTTTGAAGCAAAACCTGGGGAGAAAATTGCACTCGTTGGCCCAACAGGAGCAGGTAAAACAACCATCGTTAACCTGCTGATCCGATTCTATGATTTGAATGGCGGTTCCATACGAATTGATGGTCGCGACATCCGAGAGCTGGATAAAAACGCACTTCGTAGTCAACTAGGGATGGTGCTGCAAGATGCGCATGTATTCTCGGGAACGATTCGTGAGAATATTCGGTTTGGCCGACTCGATGCGACCGATCAAGAGATTGAGCAGGCGGCTCAGCTAGCCAATGCAGATGCTTTTATCAAAAGATTACCGCATGGTTACGAGACCCTCCTCAATGCAGAAGGCAGTAATCTGAGTCATGGCCAGCGCCAGCTGTTAACGATTGCTCGCGCAATTTTAGCTGATCCTGCCATATTAATTCTTGACGAAGCAACCAGTAGCGTGGACACACGTACGGAAATGCACATTCAACAAGCAATGAAGAATTTGATGAAGGGTCGAACAAGCTTTGTAATCGCCCACAGGCTTAGTACGATCCAGGACGCCAATCGCATACTCGTGATCCAGGGTGGAGGAATTGCTGAGCAAGGAAGTCATGAGGAGCTTCTTGCGATGCAGGGCGCCTATTACGAGTTATACAATACCCAGTTCAAACGAGCGATTTAAAGAAACATTTGTATGGCTTATGAAAAAACACTGACTTGGATCAGTGTTTTTTTGTTAGCGAGGTGACCACAGACCATCGAATTGACCGCCGAAACGCTACATTGTATGCTACTACAAGATAATGTAAACAAGGAAGTGATTATTTGAGCCATTCCAGCTATGAACAGCTTGAGACCGAAGGCAAACTACCGTTTGATGTTTCTTTACATAGTGTCAACTTTGTGCCGAATCACTGGCATATGAGTGTGGAGCTGATTTTTGTGCTGTCCGGCAATCTAGAGGTTTCGACCGGAAACCGTCAATATAGGCTTAAAGAAGGCGATATGCTACTCATTAACCAGTGTTACGTGCATGAAGTTATCGGATTAGATCAGAATATCATCGCTACCTTTCAAATCCCAACAACCTATCTTAAGCAGCATATCCACAATGTGGAGAAGATCAGCTTTGAATGTTATTCTGCTGAAGTCGGTCCTGAGAAGCAAAATGGCTTAGATAACATGCGTCAGCTCATGGCTGAAATGGTACAACTTAAGTACAAAGGCGGAGAAGCCTATGAACTGGGGATGGAAGCACGTATGCTTGGGTTATTCTCTGTTTTGGTCAAACAGTTCAAGCTGCCAAATTCCGGTGAAGCGATGAATATAAAATATATGGAACGAATGATGAGCATCATCACTTATATAGATGAACATTATAAAGACCCGGTGTCGCTGCAGACAATCGCAGAACGAGAGTATTTGTCGGTGCCGTATTTGTCCAAATTTTTTAGCGAGAACATTGGGGTCAACTTCCAGACTTACTTAACCAGCATTCGTTTAAAAAATACCGTAGAAGCCCTTTTAAGAGATCAAGATCATTCGCTTGCTGAGCTGGCACTTGAGCAGGGCTTTCCAAACGCAAAATCTTTTTACGCTGCATTCAAAAGCCGATATCATATTACACCACATGAATATCGCAAAAAATATCGGCCTCAAACTCATGCGAAACAGGAAGGTTCAGCTTCCGGCTACTTAGCATTTAATCAATCCAGCGCACTGGGTATTGTTCGGCAATTCCTCCGGCGTAGTCAGTCGCACCAGCTTGAACCCGTACATGCGGTTGTTCAGCTGTCTGCGAGTATTCCTTTAAACAGGATTCAGCGGCAAATCCAGCATAGCTGGAAAAATATCATTACGATTAGTAAAGCAAATGAAGGACTCCAAAGTGATGTACAAGCTCATTTGAAATATGTACAAGAGCGGTGTCCGTTTCGCTATTTGCGTTTTCATGGAATTTTTGATGATTCAATGATGGTGTACCGGGAGGATCACGAAGGGCAGGCACATTTTAATTTTCGCTTTGTAGATCAGTTGTTTGATTTTTTGTTATCGATCGGTTTGAAGCCTTTTATAGAACTGGGGTTTATGCCTTTTGATCTCGCAGCAGACAGCAGTAAACATGTGTTTTATGAAAAGAGTTACGTGAGTCCGCCTAAATCCATGGACCGCTGGTGCGAATTGGTAGATCGGTTTATTCGCCATTGTATCAATCGGTATGGTCTTGAAGAGGTGGAAAGCTGGAAGTTTGAATTTTGGAATGAACCGGAATATGGTTTGTTCTGGCCTGCGACGGAAGAAGTGTACAACGAATTGTATGCCCGAACGTTCGATACCCTCAAAGCCATCTCTCTGAACCTTCAGATTGGCGCTCCTGGTAGAATTATTACTCTGAACTCCAATGCGTTTTGTGAACAGTTTTTCGCTTTCTGCAAAGAACGGGGTTGTCTTCCAGACTTTATCCCGTTACATTTTTATCCGCATGAGGACATGGATGATCTGCTTAGTAAAAATTGGGAGCCTAAAGAACGATTAAGTGAAAAAGAAATATCTCCACTTACAGTAGAGGGGTTCAACAAAGTGTCCCCAAACCCCGATTATTTGAAGGAATCACTGGAGCGTGAAATCGGACTGCTCGCTGAGTTGGGACTTAACGGACAAGAGCTATATTTAACCGAATGGAATTCAACGGCATTTCATCGTGAACTGACCAATGACACATTATATAAAGCTGCATATATCGTAAAAAATATCATCGAAAATCTCGACAGTATCAATGGGTTCGGATATTGGGTACTGAGTGACAATATTGAAGAAACGGCGGCTTCATCCCGGATATTTCATGGTGGTCTTGGACTTATGGCTCAGTATGGAATTCCGAAAGCCGCTATGCATGCCTATGAAATGCTCGCTAAACTGGGGGATCGGCTAGTCGCACATGAAGAGGGTTATATTGTGGCGGCTGGAAGAGGTGGTTATCAGATTTTGGCTTATAATTACTGTCATTTTGATGATTTGTACGCGCTTGGTGATACTTCATTCATTACACCTACTAGTCGTTATAATGGCTTCAAAAACGAGAGGCATCTTAAAATTGAACTCACATTAACTGGATTACCATCTGGCAGATATAAGCAAGTGAACCATACGATCAGCAGGGCACATGGCAGCAGCTTTGACAAGTGGGTAGAAATGGGGGCTCCACCCGTTCTGACTGTAGAGGACACTGCTTATCTAAAAGCTGCCTCTCTTCCAGGTAGACAGATTCAGCTTCTTGAAGTAGGTGAAGAGCTTTCTGTTGTCATTAGAATGGAACCTCATAGCGTAGAGCTCATTGAGCTGACTCCATTGTTTTGAGAAAATGAGTCAATTTTTAAGCTTCATCTTGATGAATAATATTGAAACGCTTTCATTTAGATTAAAAATGAACCTAAAAGTGTGTAATTGACCACCTCTCCTCCAAGAGGTGGTTTATTTTATAATCAAATTGTAAACGTTTTCTAAAAGGACGAGGAGGAATTACAATGACTGGAGCATCGACTAAAGGGCAGGTTCACACCCCTTTTCGTAGATTGACCTTTGGTATTCTGCTTGGGTACGGCATGATGATGCTGGCACTGATGACACCTGCCACCTTGCTGCTGACCTTTAAAATGATTGAAGTGGATCCGAATGGATATACCTCTTCCTATGGGCTGGTTGCAGGAATAGGCGCATTCTTTGCTCTTATCGGAAATCCGATTGGCGGTGCACTCAGTGACCGAACCCATCTTTCGTTCGGACGGCGGCGCACGTGGATTATCCTAGGTCCACTAGTTGGCTGTGCTGCTCTGGTATGTACTGGTTTCGCCAACGAACCTTGGCAGATCATGATTAGCTGGGCAGTCGCCCAATTTTTCTTTAATGTAGGGATGGCAGCCTATACAGCGCTCATTCCAGACCAAGTACCTCAGGAGAAACAAGGGACAATCTCCGGATTAATCGGTCTCACTATTCCAATCGCTATGACGGTAGGGATGATCATGATGACAGTGATGACCTCAGTTTCTTCAGAAATTAAGTGGCTTTTGCTAGGTGTAATCGGCATCATAGGTCCACTTCTCAGTACGTTGATTATTAAAGAAGGTAAAGTAGAACTTGTTCCCAAGACACATAATCAAATATCGCTGGGTAAGAAGCTGAGTACGATTTTTCCTAGTCCACGTAAATTCCCGGAATTCTCTTGGGCTTTCGTATCCAAGTTCCTGATCATGATGGGATATTGTAGCACTTTATACCTCACAGTCATGCTGGTAAACCGGATGGGACTTACGGAAGAGCTGGCCACCGCAAAGGTTGCTACGATTAATATCGTTATGTTAGTGGGTGTTGCAATTACAAGTATCTTCGGTGGGGTGTTGTCAGATAAATTTGGTAGGCAAAAACCATTCCTGATTGTTTCAGGGTTCATCATTGCTATTGGGGTTCTGTTGTTTGCCTTTGTGCCAAGTTATCCGGCCTACATTGCCGGAGCTGCAGTGATCGGATTGGGCTTTGGCTGCTTCTCAGCCGTAGATATGGCACTCGTTGCACGGATTCTTCCAAGTAAAGAGGATTCCGCCAAAGACTTCGGGATTATGAACGTAGCTAATGCGTTGCCTCAGTCCATTGTTCCAGCAATCGCTCCTGTGCTGTTAGGCATTGGCAGCTGGACCTTCTTTTACATCTTCCTTGCCGTCTGCACTATACTCGGTATGCTGGCAGTGAAGCCACTTCCAGAAGTGGGAACAGAGAAAAGAGCTCAAACTGTTGAACTAACAGCTGTCGAAGCGCAATCACAAAAAGCCAATCTGGTCTAAGAAAAAACAAACAAGAAAACAGTGGAGGGAAACCATATGAATCAGAGAGAGACTATTAACACTAAAAGCCTTCATACCATTTCTTACGTAAGCAATAAGGGCGGTCCAACCTTGGGTTATTCCCCGGATTCTGGAGTGCAGATTCTCGAGCAGGACGGACTTTTCTTCAAAGATCTGAATCGTAATGGCAAGCTGGATAAATATGAGGACTGGCGATTGACGCCGCGAGAGCGGGCTGAAGATCTAGCTTCACAAATGAGTATTGAACAAATTGCTGGACTCATGCTGTATAGTCGTCATCAATCCATCCCAGCACTTAGTAGCAGCTGGTTCTCAGGAACATATAACGGTAAATCCTATGAGGAGAGCGGAGCTAAGCCATGGGAGCTTACCGATGAACAATTAGCATTTCTGGCACAGGACCACCTGAGACATATTCTGGTGACCACCGTGGAGAGTCCAGAAATAGCTGCTCTGTGGAACAATCAGGTGCAGGCATTTGCAGAAGGAACCGGCCTTGGGATTCCAGCCAACAACAGCTCCGACCCACGCCATGGCTCAGAATCTAGCTCAGAGTTTAATGCTGGAGCTGGTGGGCAAATCTCCATGTGGCCGGAGACGCTGGGCCTTGCGGCAACCTTCGATCCGAAGATCACCTATCGTTTCGGGCAAGTTGCATCACGTGAGTATCGTGCACTTGGTCTAGGGACGGCGCTATCGCCGCAAATCGATATTGCTACAGATCCACGATGGTTTCGTTTTAACGGCACTTTTGGCGAGGATTCGAAGTTATCTGCTGACATGGCAAGGGCTTATGTCGACGGCTTCCAGAGCTCGAAAGATGACAGGGAGATTAACGAAGGCTGGGGATATGACAGCGTGAACGCTATGGTAAAACACTGGCCTGGCGGTGGTTCCGGGGAAGGCGGAAGGGATGCGCATTATGCTTGTGGCAAATATGCTGTCTATCCGGGTGCTAACTTTGATGAACATCTTATTCCATTTACAGAAGGGGCTTTCAAGCTGGAAGGCCCAACCAAACAGGCTTCAGCAGTCATGCCTTATTACACAATTTCTACAGATCAAGATCAAGTGAACGGGGAGAATGTCGGAAACTCTTATAATTCCTATCTTATTAACGACCTGCTTCGGGGGAAATACGGTTACGATGGCGTAGTGTGCACGGATTGGCTCATTACAGCAGACGAATCAGATAGTAAGGATTCCTTTCTCAGTGGTAAACCTTGGGGCGTAGAGGGTATGTCCGTCGCAGAACGGCATTACAAGCTCTTGATGGCAGGCGTTGACCAATTCGGCGGCAATAATGAGATGGAGCCCGTCCTTGAAGCATACAGAATGGGAGTAGCTGAGCATGGAGAGGTATGGATGCGGAATCGCTTTGAGCGGTCAGCTGTTCGGCTTCTACTTAATATTTTCCGTCTGGGTCTCTTCGAGAACCCGTATTTGAAGCCTGAGGAGAGCGCTCGGATTGTTGGGAATCCTGAGTTTATGCAATCAGGCTATGAAGCACAGCTGAAGTCGATCGTGCTGCTGAAAAACAAAAATCGGGTATTGCCGTTGGCAGCGAAACAAACCGTATATGTTCCGAAGCGTTATACTCCAGCAGGAAAGGATTGGTTCGGCAACCCAACGCCGGAAAAGACAGAATATCCAGTGAACCTGGATGTTGTGTCTAAATATTATTATGTGACAGATCAGCCGGAAAAAGCAGACTTTGCTCTTGTCTTCATAAGCAGTCCTAAATCAGGAGTAGGCTTTAGTCAGGAAGATTCTGAGCAAGGTGGTAACGGCTATGTGCCCATTAGCTTGCAATTTAGACCGTACACTGCGGAACATGCTCGGGAGCAGAGCTTAGCTGGAGATGCGCGAGATAACGATGTACTTAACCGTTCTTATAAAGGAAAAACCGTTGTTACGCATAATGAGAGCGATCTGGATCGTGTCCTGGAAGCTCGCAAGCTGATGAAAGACAAACCGGTAATTGTGTCGATGTTATTGTCCAATCCTTCGGTTGTTGCCGAATTTGAGGGAGAGGCTGATGCTATACTTGTTAATTTTGGGTTACAGGATCAAGCACTTATGGAGGTGTTAACGGGTGCCGAGGAGCCTTCGGGATTACTCCCAGTACAAATGCCATCAGGTATGCAAACGGTAGAAGAGCAGCTGGAAGATGTGGCACATGACATGGAATGTCATGCGGATTCAGAAGGAAATGTATATGATTTTGCCTTTGGAATGAATTGGAATGGTGTTATAGAGGATGAAAGAACGAAGAATTACCGGAAATAAGAACCGTTCTGCGGAAAAATAAAAGCAAAGCACCGCCTGAAGAATTTATCAGGCGGTGCTTTGTATATCAATCGGTTTTCCGATGGCGGAGCTATAAATTTCTTTCCAACAAAGTCCCAAGTTGTTCAGCCAAGATTTGATGTGTCACAGGCTTCTCATTCTTGAACCACCATTCCACTACCCCTGCATAAGCCGATGCCACAAAACTAATCATAACCTCTTCATTTAATCCGTGGTTTATCCCTTTCGTTACATTTACTTCATGTCTAAACTCTTTTTGAAGAAAGGTTAAGAACCGATTACGGAAATAAGGGGCGCCTTTGCTCGCCAGCATCATAGAGAAAAAAGAATAATGATTATCGAAGTATTCCGTCCACTTCAACGTGGCCTCGATGAAATCTAATTCTGCTGCCGATTCGCAAAGTACTCTAAGAACTTCTATATGTTCCTCGATAAGCTTGTCTAACAAATCATATTTATCCTGATAATGAAGATAAATGGTTCCTCGGCTTACATTTGCCTTGTCGGAGAGATCCTGTATGGTAATGTAGTCAAAATTCTTCTCGGACATCAATTCAATAACAGCTTTCTTAAGTGCTTCTTGCGATTTAAGAATCCTTCTATCCACTTTAGACATTTGAGTTTCTCCTTACCTTCAAAAAAAATGAACGCTTTTATAGGACCTGTTCAGTATTGAACAAAACACACACATCGCTTTAAAAAACCAGAAACCCGCAAATTTCTCTTTAAGAAGCGTAGACAAGCTCAATGACGATGGGCTAAGTATTCAAACCTGCCAAATGCAAAATCTGCTTCAGACGATCTATATCCACATAGATATCTTCGAATCCCGGAAAACGAATAGCAGGATCTGGCCAGCCTTGACCATACATCATGTAATAATCAAGAGCGTTATGGTTGCTGATCATCCAATACGTTGGAACGACATGCTGTTCATGAACAATTTCAATAACTTGTGTTCCAGATTGACAAAAAGCCAGATTGGCCAGTCCAGCGCCATGTGCTCCCATGATTACCTTTGCCGAAGCGAATAACTGGATTTGCTGGGCAACCGTCCAATCCTCAAGATAAATAGGTTGAATGCTATATTCTTCAAGGCAGCGTATAACTTCCTCTTCATTAACCAAGCGCCTGGTTCTTGCTTTGTTTCGAGAAATATAAATACGCTCAGGTGTAGCGAGTGTTGATTCCCTGTGAGGCAGCAATAATTTACGTAGCGTATCCGTGGTCCACGGGGGATAGTGGGAATTCATCATCAAAGAAGGGACAAGTAGCTGATCAGCTTCAAAGTAAGCTTCAGGATTTGTCCGGATTACTGAAGACTCTGATATACCGAGCATAGCCCAGGTTTGTTCCACAAATGGTCCATATGGATTTGGATTCATGATGATAGAGGTATAAGGAATTCCACTCGTTTTGAGCATCGCCAGCCTAGGGAGCACATCATACAACCAGTGGAAATAGTTATGGCTTCCGCAAAACGTCAACACAGCCACGGTTCCTTCTAAATATTGAAGTTTTGGACCATTCCACCGGTGGAACACAGGGTGTTCCTCAGCTTCTAGCATTCTATTTTGAACGGCGTCATATTCCTGTGACAGATCAAAGATCAGCTTTCCCTCCGGAGATAGAACAGCACCAGATTCTCCCCATACCCTTCCACTCGAGATGGTGGCTAAGTATCCGCCAAACGGCTGTAAACAATAAGGCGTCAGTGCAGGATGAATACTCGATTCAATGCTTTTAGGAGCGGTGAACTCGGCCACCTGACCGAAATCAAACGGAATAACCTGTCCAGCTTCATGGATAGTTCTTTTTTGTCCCCATTCTGTTTCAAGTTCCAAGACACTCCGGTAATATCCAGAGGGCGCTCCCCCGTTCACAGAAAAACTCATCGTTTCACCTCTTTTGGCCAAGTAGAACTCCAGAAACATCATTAAGCTATTCTATGGAACAAGGAACTTAACGACACAATTCCTTCTGAAAAGGGCGAGTGAACAGTTCCTTTATAGCTTCTTCCGATAAGCCTTAGGAGACATACCGTAGGTTTTGGTGAATTGTCGTGTAAAGTAATTGCTATCGCTAAACCCGCTTTCATGTGAGATCTGAGTAATACTGAAGTTAGAATGCTTCAACAAGCTGCAAGCCCGTTCCAGACGCAATCGATGGAGATAGGAGATAGGAGTCGTCTGATAGTAAGAGCGAAAGATCCGGTTTAAGTGTCTAACAGATATCCCTGCGTGTGCGGCGATTTGATCCAGCGACAACGTTTCAAGATAATGGTCTTCCATAAAAGAGAGCGACTTCGCCAAATGTATTAGATGATTATCCTGGCTGCCTTTATCCTGTTTTTCATAATGCCTTGATAAATAGACAACCAGTTCCATAAACCGTGAGACGAGCAACGTCTGATATCCTTGAAGCTTGTGGCTATATTCTTCAATCATACCGGCAATGAGTGCAGTGACAAACTCCAGCATGGGAATTGGCAAGCTTAGTTTACTTGTGTAGGCATGTTTATGACGATACAACGGTTCCAATACAAACAGCGCCTGAAAGCCATTCGAAGTTCGCAGATCCGGTCCAGCCGTCGACAGCATTTCAGGCTTGTACATAATATTACAGATCTTAAAATCCTGAGGATCTTTAAAAGCATGCGGGGTTGAACCGTTAATCACAAAAACATTCCCCTTCTTGATGAATGATTCTTCGGTATTCACAATATGAGTAGCAGTACCACTCAAGACGATTACAAGCTCTGAAAAGTCCACATGTCTATGAAGATCAGTATCATTGTCATGAAAGCCGTATTGAATAAAGAATGGGAATTTCTGATCTGATGTAAACCAATTCAAATAAAATTCGCTCAATTCGTAACCCTCCAAAAGCATGTCTAGATGAATGGATGTCTATATCATGCTATTTTACGACTGGATAATCAAGGTTTATCGTTTAGCTGGTGGAGTATAATCCTTGACATAGATGCAAATGTTCAACAAAAGGAGAATGCTTCATGAAATATAACAATCCGATATTACCAGGTTTTTATCCAGATCCAAGCATTTGCAGAGTAGGCGAGGATTACTTTTTGGTAAACAGTTCATTTGCTTACTCTCCGGGAATACCCATTTGGCATAGTAAAGATTTAGTCCATTGGAAGCAGCTCGGGTATTGCTTAACACGTGATTCCCAGCTTCAATTTGATAAATCGGTCGTGTCTGGAGGGGTGTGGGCACCAACCATTCGTCATCATAATGGTCGATTCTACATGGTGACGACAAATCAGGATAGCGGTGGACATTTCTATGTTTGGACGGTGGATCCAGCAGGTGAGTGGTCGGATCCTATTTATGTGGATCAGGAAGGGATTGATCCATCCTTATTTTTTGACGATGGAAAAGTATATTTTACAAGCACTGGCACCAAGGATGGTATGGGAATCTACCAATGTGAGATTGATATTGAAACGGGCCATAAGCTGTGCGATTCTCGTTTGATATGGACAGGCAGTGGCGGTAAATTTCCTGAAGGACCACATCTTTATAAAATAAATGGCTACTATTATTTAATGTGTGCTGAAGGCGGGACAGAATATGGACACATGGAAACCATAGCAAGAAGTAAATCACCCTATGGACCCTATGAATCCTCACCCCGGAACCCCATTTTGACTCACCGGAGCTCGGATTACCCTATACAAGCTACGGGACATGGCGATCTGGTAGAAGCACAGGATGGCAGCTGGTGGGCGGTATTTCTAGGGATTCGACCAGTAGGATATCCATATCGACATCATCTTGGCAGAGAGACATTTCTTGCTCCGGTCCATTGGAGTGAAGATGGATGGCCGATGATTGGAGATCACGGTGTTGTTGGATTAGAAATGGAAGCTGACACTCCACCACCAGTGCTATGGGAAGACGAGCCTGAGACCGATGATTTTAATCGATCTGATTTAGGAATGAGCTGGAATTTTATTCGCAATGCTAAAAAAGTCGATTGGTCTTTGCAGGAGCGACCAGGGTGGCTGGCATTACATGGAGCGGATGTGAGATTAAGCGAACAGGGAACGCCTGCATTTATTGGCTGTAGACAGCGTCACTTGGATTGTGAAATCTCCACTAAAATGGAATTCAACCCACTAGATGGTGATGAAGCGGGTCTCGTTGTGTTTATGGATCAGATGTATCACTACGAAATCGGACTAACCCAGGTAGAAGGTGAAAATGTGATTACGCTGCGAAGACAAGTGGGTAGCATAAGTGATGTAAAATATTCTTCTCCATTGGAAGACACAGTCGTAGAATTGAAGATTCAAGCATTACCTGAGAAATATTTGTTCTCTTATCGAGGTGCAGATCAGTTATGGCATCCACTAGGTGAAGCGGAGACACACTTGATCTCTACTGAAGTGGCAGGTGGATTTACCGGAGTGTTCTTTGGGATGTATAACTACTCTATCAACCGAACAATCGCATATTATGATTGGTTCCGCTATCAAAAGGAATAACAATCCTAAAATATGTTAAATTAAGAAATGGCGATGCTCGGGATGTTTCCCTGCACCGCCATTTCTTGTATTTGGCAATAGCTTAATTTTTCCGTATATATTCTATATACCAGTGCTGATTGTGACCGCCGTTATCACTCCATTGAATGGCCTGCGCACCGCTGGTTTTATCTTGTCCCGAAATATCCAATAACTTGCCACTGGCTCGGTTTTTAATTTTATACATGTTTTTTTCACCAGTTGGAATAAGTTCCCACTGTTGGTTCCACCCGTTATTGCTCGGCCATTGAATAACACTGGCCCCATCGGATGAAGATGCTCCGTTGACATCCAATAAATCTCCGCTAGCAATGTTTCTGAAATTATAATATCCGTTTTCTGCAATTTCGAGATACCATTTTTGATACTCTGCTCCTTGATCGATGTATTGTACGATAAGCGCACCGTCTGCTTGTGAATCCGCTCCGCTGACTGACAGCACGTTATTGCTGTGTTCATTAATAATTTTGAGAGGAATTGGCACTCCAGCGTACGTCGTTGAAGTTAGTGCGAGTGATGATGCAGATACAACTAACACAAGTGCCAAAAGAGTTTTCAAACCGTACCGAATGAGAGATCGTTTCATGAAAATACACTCCTTCTTCAATTTAATTTAATTTCTTAACCTGCGGCCTGTCCAATTTAAAAACAAGCTTTATGTATTCAACTTAACCACCTCCTAAATCAGTAAATGTATTGCATGTCATTTGATAGAATCTGAAAAAGGACTCTATCCTCAAAAGTAAATACATAAAATATAAATAAATAATGGTTCATTTGCTAAGAATATACTTTAATATCAAATAATGAGTCAATATGATTTTTTTCTCTATTTATATAAAAATAATACTATCAACAGCTTTAAATGAGCACTTCAAAAACCAAAAATACTCATCGGACCATAAAAAGACACGGATACAAGTCAGTGTCTTTTTGTGGACATTCCTGATATTTCACTTCTATGTTCAGTGCTAAAGGAAATATCTTCTTGTCTACTTTTTAAGATATTCTTGGTAAGGTAAGGGGATATCAATGAATAAGAGGTGATGAGTTGTAATGATTAAGAAATACTGCTTGTTCTGTGATGAGATGGTATCCATTACATCGGAAGGTGATTACGATAGATTTTTAGGCTGTAATTGTTCTCCTGACGGGTTCTATAACTTATTGAGAGACAGCTATGAGCCTATAAACTCTCTCGCGCATCCAAAGAAACGCGATATGTTTCATGTGATATCGGCTTATATACGGGAGCTGACAGATCGCGGAGAAAAGGTCAGTCTATCGGCCGACGATTTAGAATCCATTGTAAACTCCTCGAAAATTCCAGTGACGATTGAAGATAAAGGAAACCGTTTACTGCAATACTTATACAGACATTCTGAAGCCCCTGGGGAATCCGTTGTTATTCAGCCACTCTCCAGTAGCTATAACCTAACGTATTCGCCTAATCTGCAAGAACTGGTATATATCATAGATAAGCTGATTAACGAGCAGTTTATGATCAGGGAAGGCATGACCTTTAAGCTGACGGATAAGGGATGGAATGAAGCTGCCGCAATCGCAGGAGGCAAAAAATTAAAACCCTGTATCGTTCTATTGTCAGATGCAGAGGATTTGCACACGGAGTGGGTGGATAAGCTGCTTCCTAAAATCGAGCAGTTTGGTTATATACCACGGTTACTAAGGCATACTTCAATGCATAACCGTGAACCGTATTCCTTAGAGCTTATAGAGGAGAGTAAACTGATTATCGCTGATTTAACCGGCCAATCCCCTGAAGTGTATTTTACTGCAGGATATGCGCTCGGGTTGAACATTCCAGTGATTTGGACTGTGAACAGCAGCGATGCTAATGATCTTTTCGTACAAGTGAAGAATATCCGTCCAATCGTTTGGGATACAGCTGAAGAGCTGGTAGTCTTACTCCAGCAGAAATTGAGTTTATAGAGTTCATGTCAAATTTAAAATAAACATCCAACACAGAAGAAGCCGCGATAGATTGCGGCTTCTTTCTTTTTGCTATGAAAGTTAATGTCCCCACACAACGCTATTACGAAATCTTTTTTCTATTATTGAGGACTGACCCGAGACCTACGAATAGAAATGCTACAATACTGCAGAAAAAAAATAGGTAACTAAGCGGAATTAAGAAGAAAGCCGGCTCATGCAAGATTCCATCCGGTCCCACGCTTGAACCCACCATACGTGAGATCATTAAACTGATGATGCTTAATAATAATGGTGAAGCGGCTAATAGATATTTCTTTTTCATATGACATTCTCCTTTGCTTGATAACCATATAATACACAAAAAACACTCGCGAATCAACATTAATTTATTGTAATTCGATATATCATTATTGTAAATCAAATGAATTAACTTGTGCTAGGAATTGGATTTGAAAATGGGGACTTGACCATAATTGCTGGTGAGGACTATTATTTGGTTTAAACAAATTTAAGTAAGTCTCAAGGCTTTATTTGTATAGAAGGTCGCTCCAAGTCGGAAGGATTGAACTGTAACAGATAAATAGAAAACGGTTACATCGAATGCTTCGATAGTATGGAGGAACGACGTTCTGATCATTTGTATGACTTTTTAAATTTGTTCAATCAGTGAATGAACATAATAACAGGTTGAACAGCTGCAAGGGGGCAGATATGAAACCAATATTTAAGATTATGATTGTGGATGACGAGATGCTGGTTAGACAGGGAATTAAACATCTTTTGGATTGGGAACAAGAAGGGTATCGAATCGTCGGAGAGGCCTCTAACGGTGTTGAAGCACTGAGTATGATGGATGAGCTGAATCCTCATATTATTATTACGGATATCGTAATGCCAATAATGGGCGGGGAGAAGCTAGTCAAGATCGTTAAGGAGAAGTACCCACACATTGAAGTAATCGTCTTAAGCAGCTTCAGTGAATACGATTATGTCCGTTCCACATTTCAGAGTGGGGTAGCGGATTACATCCTTAAGCCGAAACTGGAAGCCGATTATCTGTTGTCCATCCTAAATAAAACTACAGCTAAGATGGCAGGGATGAAGATAAGCGACTCAGGGGCCGATCCAGAGGAAAAGCAGCTTTTGTTCGCGATCGAGAAGCTCATGACGGGATATGAGTCAGTGCTAGAACCTGCTTTGCTTCATTCCAAGTTTCCACACGCACAATTCGCATTTTTCGGAGCAGATATGAAGCATATTAAAGATTCTGGTGATAAGTTAACGTTCGCAAATGAAATCGAAAGAGGAATTCAAAAGTTAGCATTGGACGATGTTGTGTTTATTCGGTTAAAGTTTGTTAACGACTCGGTCATTTATTTGCTTAACGTTAATCCAGAACATTGGGACGAGCTTGTGATTGAACTCCGTTATCTGATCTCAGAAATAGAACATCGTGTGAGAGAAACACATTTTATTATCAGTCAGAGCTTCGCGCACTTTGAGAGACTTGGTGAGATTTATCGAGACAATTACTTGAAGCTTACACGATACAGTTTCTACTTGCCAGAACGAAGTCTGATTGAGAATGATCATTTGCCGGGTCTTCCGGGAGCATATCAGGAAATTGATATGGGAGAATTAATGGACCAGTTGAGACGTAAGCAATTCCAGAAGGCATTTACAGAGTTTCTTGAATATGTCCATCTGCGTTCAATGGATTATCGCATTGATATTTTCGAATTTAAATCACTATTGGGCAACTTTATATTTAACGTAGCGACCACGCTTGGAAAAATGAAGTATGAGATCGGAGGTCTGGAGGAGACCAAATACGACTACTTCCGAAAAATAGATGAAGCGATGTATGCAAGTGATGCTATTGCTGTTACCGAAGCATTCATTCGAGAAGTTGAGCGCACGATTGGTGAGACGAATTCATCGGTTAACCCCAATATGACAAAGCTACTCGAATATATTCAGAATCATTATGCAGATCCGATCACACTGACAGGGGTAGCTAGACAGTTCCACTTCAATGCTTCTTATTTATCGAGTTATTTTACTGCCCATAATGGAGAAGGCTTTAGTGAGTACCTGAATAAAGTCCGTTTGGAAAAAGCTATGGAATTGCTCGAGACAACAGAAAAATCAATTTCCGATATTAGCGCAAGCGTGGGATATTCAGATCAGAGTTATTTCACCAAGGTATTTAAAAAGCAGACTGGCATTTCTCCAAGCCGGTACCGGAGACGGGACGTAGAGCAGCCATGATTGGAAATTTCATTAACAATATTAGAAAGCAGGGCTTATTCCTCAAGCTGTTTCTCGTGACCCTAATTAGCATCGTAACTGTATCACTCTTGACGCTGGCTATTACAATTAGTATGTCGGAGAAATTATTTTTACAGACCTTTAGTATTACAAACGGCAAACTGCTGAATCAGATGAAGTCAAACCTGGAATCGTATAACAACATTATTGCTACCGGTGCTACTATGATGGCTCAAAATGAAGCTATCCGGAATTATTTATCTAGCGGAGAGACGGATGCAGTGAATCTTGCGATCAAAACATATCACATGACAGAGGGCATGCGGGCAATCCGCTCTAACCTCAGCGCCGTTGATGTTGGTATCATGATCGTGGGTGTAAATGGCAGGAGTTATTCAACAGATCCTTGGTATTGGGACATTTCTGCAGATGAACTAATGGCTCACCCAATAACGAAGGAAACCATATCCCATCCTGATCAAATTTTGTACCAGCTCGATCTAAGGGAAAATAAAGAGAACGTGAAAGAGCCTATGCTGGTAGCTTCCAAAGCTTTATTTGATCATTCAACCGGAAGAATTTATGGCACCATGTACGTAGCCATTCGTGATCGAGATTTCAAGCCCTTTTACGCTAACTTTACGAGTGAGGGTAATGACGTCGTGTTGCTGAATAAGAAGGGATTAATTGTATCCAGCAGCAAGACAGAAATGATTGGGCTCCGCGATAAAAAGCTGCTGCAAGAAGTAGAGGATGGAGGTAAAGATGGCGATTCTACCTATGTGATGGGGAATGAACGAATTGTTTTCTCGGAATACTTACCTGAATTTGATTTTTACATGGTGAACCTGATAGATAAGAACGCCGTGACCGGACAGATGGTGAATGCCAAAGCGGTGACACTGACAATCATGGCTATCGTGGCAATATCGCTTATTATTGTTTTTTTGATCACCCGAAAAATGACGAAGTCCTTGCGTGTACTCGTTAAACAGATGTCGAGTATTCCTACAGGTGATTTCGATAATCATGTAGATGTCACTAATAGTAGTTATGAAGTTAAGGAGTTAGGTAACGCCTTCAATTTTATGCTTGATTCACTTCATGATTATGTTGATAAGCTGATGGAGACTCAAAAGCAACAACGTAATGCGGAGCTGGCGGCACTCCAAATGCAGATTAACCCACATTTTTTATATAATACGCTGGCTTCTATCAAATTTCTGGTGCAGCAGGGCAATAAGGAAAAAGCAGCTGGAACGATAAATTCACTAATCTCACTCCTGCAAAATACAGTAAGCGATGTTCATTCTACCATTCCTGTTAGTCAAGAATTGGAGTCGTTGAAGCATTATGTGTATATCAATCACGTGAGATATGGTGAGAAGATCCGTGTGAATTACTTTGTGGAGCCAGAGAGCTTGGATTATCATATGCCGAAGCTAATTCTACAACCTTTTATCGAAAATGCTTTCTTTCATGCATTCAACCTTAAAGATGAGGGAAGAATTCTCATCATGATTTCCGTGCAGGAAGAGCAACTAGTATGTGAAGTTGTAGATAACGGTGATGGAATGGATCTTGACCCGAATTTGCTGGAAGAGGAGCAGCTACCAGCTTCGAAGCACAAACGCCAACTGTTCTCGGGGATCGGTATACGGAATGTGGATGACAGAATCAAATTGTTATACGGTGAGAGATACGGGATTAATATTACAAGCAAACGGAATGAAGGTACACAAATCGTTGTTACGCTTCCATTGTTAAAAAACTAAAAATTTTACATGAATCTAAAAAAAGTACCAGAGTCGATATGAGAATCAAAATAGGACCCAATAATATCACCAAAGCTAACAAAGATACTGCCAAAGAAAACGAATACAAAATGATAAGATGGAGGCGTAGCAGAGAAAACGCTTCCATCTTTATTATTTTTCAGACTATCAAGGGGGTTTACGTAGTGAAAAAATTATTATCCGTAATGCTAGCTAGTGTGGTTCTACTGTCGGCATGTTCCACAGGTGGAACGAAAAATGAAACGAGCAACTCTGGTAACTCCGGTGCCGAAGGTAGCAGCAAGCCAAAAGAGATTACAGTTTGGGCTTGGGACCCGGCGTTTAACATTGCCGCTATGAATGTTGCCAAAGATGCTTATGCGAAAGTTAATCCGGACGTAACGGTTAACGTCGTTGAGAACGCGCAAGCTGATATCGTTCAAAAGCTGAATACGGGGCTAAACTCTGGTTCAACGAAGGGTCTGCCTAACATTGTGTTGATTGAAGATTATCGTGCACAGAGCTTCTTACAAGCTTATCCAGATTCTTTTTATGAATTGACGGATGTTGTAAAGGCTGCTGACTTTGCGGATTATAAGATAGGCCCTACCAGTGTTGACGGTAAACAATACGGTGTTCCGTTTGACTCTGGCGTAACTGGAATGTATGTACGGACAGACTATCTCGAGCAAGCAGGCTACAGCCTGGATGCATTACAGGATATCGACTGGAAGCAATATATCGAGATCGGTAAAGCTGTAAAAGAGAAAACCGGCAAAAGCATGCTAACACTTGATCCGAACGATCTTGGTCTTATCCGAGTGATGATCCAATCGGCGGGCGCATGGTATACCGGAGATGATGGTCAGACTCCGACCATAGAAAGCAACCCTGCTTTGAAAGAGGCACTTGTGATGTACAAAGAAATGATGGATTCCGGGATCGTAAAAGTAATTTCAGACTGGAGTCAGTTTGTAGGTGCATTCAATGGTGGTGAAGTGGCTAGTGTACCTACAGGTAACTGGATTACACCTTCGATTAAAGCAGAAGCTTCTCAATCTGGTAAATGGGCAGTAGCTCCACTACCTAAGTTAGGAGCAACAGAAGGCTCTGTTCACGCTTCCAACCTTGGAGGTAGTTCCTGGTACGTAATGAATGTTGATGGTAAAGAAGCAGCAGCTGAGTTCCTATCTAAGACTTTTGCTTCTGATGCTGAACTGTATCAGACGTTGAATACAAAAGTTGGTGTTATCGGCACCTTGAAAGCTGCGGCGAGCGGTGAAGCTTACTCAGCTGCGGATGAATTTTTCAAAGGCCAAAAGGTCGTATCAGACTTTGCAGCATGGACCGAGCAAATTCCTAACGTCAACTATGGCATGAACACTTACGCAATCGAGGACATTATGGTTGTAGCAGTACAATCTTATCTAGGTGGCAAAGATGTAGACACTGTTCTGAAAGATGCGCAGAAGCAAGCGGATACTCAAATTCGCTAATCGCACTTAGGCTGTACAACCGATGCCCTTGCTCCTTCTTCTCCTGTAAATTGGATTTATACAGAAGGATAGGTAGCAGGGGCTTTCATCTCTAATATATAAGACAGAAGGGTGCGGAGTGGAGTGGAAACTATAAAGACAGGGCTAAGCCCGCAAAAACATAAGAGCTCTAAAGGGTCGCGGCAGATCCGTCTGACGGGTTGGTTATTCGTCCTTGTGCCGGTCATTATGATCAGCGTTTTCTATTTTTATCCAATGATTCAAGCTTTAATTCTATCTTTTAAGTCGGGTAGAGGAAGCAATCTTCATTTTACCGGACTAGATAACTATATTCGATTGTTTAGCGATACTACTTTTCTTACTGCCGTCAAAAATACATTTATTTATTTGATTATTCAGGTTCCAGTCATGCTGGTACTGGCGCTCTTTATCGCCGTCCTGCTAAATGACGATAGACTGAAATTTAAGGGCTTTTTCAGAACGGCTATATTTCTGCCGACGGTAACCTCACTTGTAGCGTATTCCGTTGTTTTCAAGTACATGTTTGGAGCCGAAGGGATCATTAACAAATTTCTGGTGAATTTTCATCTAATCAGCGAACCGATTCAATGGATTACTGACCCCTTCTGGGCCAAAGTTACCATCATCATTGCTATCACCTGGCGCTTTACTGGCTATAATATGATTTTCTATTTATCATCCCTGCAAAATGTAGACAAATCTATTTATGAAGCTGCTCACATAGATGGCGCTAGTGCATTTACTCAATTTTTCAAAATCACAATTCCTCTATTGAAACCGATTATCTTGTTTACGACGATAACATCGACCATTGGAACACTTCAGTTGTTTGATGAGGTGGTTAACATCACGAAAGGTGGACCCGGCAATGCAACCATGTCGATTTCCCAATATATTTACAACCTTTCCTTTGAATACACACCTGACTTTGGATACGCTGCAACCGTCTCCTACTCGATTGTTGTAATGGTACTCATTCTGACGCTAATTCAGAACAAAGTAGGAGGAGACAAGAGATAATGAAAACTAAACGCATGTTTACTTACCTGTTTCTAGTCATCGCTGCGCTGATCTCTATCTTTCCATTTATCTGGATGGTTATTAGTGCCACAAATCAGTCGGTTGATGTAACTAAAGGGACATTACTTCCGGGTACGCATCTCTTTAAAAATATAGACAATCTCTTTAGTTCAGTGGATATGTGGCAGGCTCTTTGGAATTCTGCAAAAATCTCTGTTGTTACTACTTTACTTTCACTATTGGTAGCATCGGCGGCTGGATATGGTTTTGAAATGTACCGCAGCCGTGGTAAAGATATCGTATTTAATATCTTACTGGCCTCTATGATGATTCCGTTCGCGGCAATCATGGTACCTCTATTTCAAATGTTCGCCAAAGTATCGAGTGTTGTGCCGTTCCTTGGTATCGATACAGCAGCAGCAGTTATTATGCCGACATTTACAACAGCATTCTTAATTTTCTTCTTCCGTCAAAATACAAAAATGTTTCCTAAAGAAATGATGGAAGCTGGTCGCATTGATGGTCTTTCGGAATTTGGTTTATTCTTCCGCATATACATGCCAACGATGAAATCAACTTATGCTGCCGCGGCGATTATCACCTTCCTTAACAGCTGGAACAACTATTTATGGCCTTTGATCGTATTGCAATCACCAGAAAATATGACCGTGCCATTGCTAATATCGAATCTTGGATCGGGTTATGCGCCTGACTATGGTCTGATTATGTCCGCGATTGTCATTACGACTCTGCCGACTGCCCTTGTATTCTTCATGATGCAAAAGCAATTTGTGGCTGGGATGACGGGTTCAGTTAAATAAGCTAACGATCATTTTAAAGCAGAAGGAGGAAAATTAGATGAAGCAGCAGGTTGAACGGGGCGTCGCTCCAAGTTTGGAATGGTTGTCAGACCCTTCCATTTATGCAGTAGGCAGAATACATGCGCACTCCGATCATCGGTATTACGAGACGAAATTTGAAGCTGAAGGGCTTGGAGATATGCGTTGGCGCCATAGCCTGAACGGAAGCTGGAAATTTAGCTACGCCCACAACGCTATGGAACGACAGGCATATTTTTATAAGGAGAACGTGTCCTGTAGAGGGTGGGATGATATTGAGGTTCCTGGACATATCCAGCTTCAGGGTTTCGGGCAGCCTCAGTACGTAAATACGATGTATCCATGGGATGGTCATGAGCATCTTAGACCTCCGATGATATCTGAGGATCACAATCCTGTAGGCAGCTATGTTAAATATTTTGAAGTGCCTGTGGGCTGGGAGCAACGTCCACTGTATATCTCTTTTCAGGGAGTTGAATCCGCTTTTTATATCTGGCTAAATGGGGAGTTTATTGGCTATAGCGAGGATAGCTTTACGCCGAGTGAATTTGATCTGACACCGTACTTGACGGCAGGTGAGAATAAGCTGGCGGTTGAGGTCTATCAGCGCAGTACCGGAAGTTGGTTGGAGGATCAGGATTTCTGGCGCTTCTCCGGAATCTTTCGCGATGTGTATCTATATACTGTGCCTGATGTTCACGTGCGGGATCTCCACGTTCAGACCGATCTGGATGAGAAGTTTGAGCAGGGAACGCTAACGGCTGTATTGCAGTTGATGGGTAAGCCTGCTTCGAAAGTGGTCCTTGAACTTAAGGATAAGGCAGGTAATCTTGTAGTTCGTAGCGAGACTGGAATTTCAGGAGATTCCGTTTCGCTTACGGTTGAGGCATCAAGGGTTCATCTGTGGAGCGCAGAAGATCCTAATTTGTATACCCTTTACGTATCTGTCTTCAACGCATCCGGGGATCTTGTGGAAGTTGTGCCGCAAAAGGTTGGATTTCGAAAATTCGAGATGATCGATAAGATTATGCACTTAAATGGTAAACGTATTGTATTCAAAGGTGTCAACCGGCACGAGTTTAATTCGCGCTTCGGACGCAGTATTACGAAAGAAGATATGCTGTGGGATATAAAGACTTTGAAACAGGCGAATATCAACGCTGTACGGACGTCGCACTATCCGAATGAAACACTCTGGTATGAGCTGTGTGATGAGTACGGTGTGTATGTTATTGACGAGATGAATTTAGAATCGCATGGATCATGGCAAAAAATGGGTGTTGTAGAACCGTCTTGGAACATTCCGGGCAGTAAGCCTGAATGGCAGGATATCGTAATGGATCGTGCGATTTCCATGGTGGAGAGAGACAAAAACCATCCATCGATTCTGATATGGTCCTGTGGCAACGAGTCTTTTGCCGGAGAAGTTATTCGGAACGTAGCGAATTATTTTCGTGAGAAGGATTCTACGCGTCTGGTTCATTACGAAGGGGTGTTCCATAACCGGGATTATGATGATGCGAGTGATATGGAAAGCCGGATGTATGCGAAAGCAGCAGATATCGAAATGTATCTAAAAAAGAATCCATTAAAGCCATATATTAGCTGCGAATACATGCATGCGATGGGGAATTCCGTTGGAGGATTGCATAAATACACAGAGCTAGAGCAGAAGTATCCAATGTATCAAGGTGGATTTATCTGGGATTTCATGGATCAGGTCATCGTAAAAAATGATCGATATGGCAAACCTTATATGGCTTATGGTGGAGACTTCGATGACCGTTCAACCGATTACAACTTCTCAGGAAACGGAATTGTGTATGCGGATCGCAGATGGTCTCCGAAAATGCAGGAAGTGAAATTTCTATATCAGAACGTCAAACTTTCTCCTGATTGCTATGGGGTTATCATCAGAAATGAGAACTTATTTGTTGGCTTGGATGCTTATAAATTGAACTATTGTCTGAATTATGAGGGCAAGGAATTCCATCGTGGCATTGTATTCGCCCAGGTTAAACCCGGAGAAGAAAGATATGTAGAACTTGATTTACCAGAGACTAACCTGTCTGGTGAGTATAGTTTAGATGTTTCTCTTGTGCTCAAAGAAGATTCGTTATGGGCAAGCGCTGGTTATGAAATCGCTTTTGGACAGTATGTATTTCAAGTGGAGAACAAGTCAGGAGATGAGGTTACAACACAGCCTAAGGTAAGCACTAGTGTAAATGATTTTCGCGTAGTTGAAGGGGATGTAAATATTGGCGTTCACGGTCGTGACTTCTCTGCAATGTTCTCGAAGCAGGCTGGTACACTAATATCTGTCAAATATTCGGGACGGGAAATGATCTCTTCGCCGCCGGCACCGCTCTTCTGGAGAGCGATGACAGACAACGACAAGGGGGCGGGAATGCATTTCGACTCTTCCATTTGGTATGCTGCAAGTTTGAGCCGAAGAACCTTAAGCTTCGAGCTTATGGAAGAAGAAGACCGAGCGACTGTGACTTACGTGTATAAACTGAGTGTGTCAGAGGAAGTACGAGTAAGTGTAACTTACACGGTGTTCTCCGATGGGAGCATAAAGGTAAAATCAAGCTACCATGGAGAGCCGGGTTTACCGAAGTTTCCCCTCTTTGCTTTAACCTTCAAGGTGCCAGCGGATTATTACCAGCTGAATTGGTATGCGAATGGGCCAGAAGAAAATTATATTGACCGTTCGTTTGGCGCGAGATTGTGTCGCTTTCAGAATCATGCGGTGGACAATGTATCGTCCTATTTGGTACCGCAGGAATCAGGCAACCGTACAGGTGTGCGCGAAGTATCCGTAACCAACGATCTTGGTCAAGGGATTATTATATCCTCACCATTCTCAGCCCCTGTTGAAGCCAACATATCGCCATATTCGGCAATGGAGCTGGAGAATGCGACGCATCATTATGAGCTGCCGAACATTCATCATACCGTTGTTACGATTGCCGGTCGTCAAATGGGCGTTGGCGGTGATGACAGCTGGGGAGCACCAGTTCTTGATGAATATTTAATTGATCCATCAATAGATTTGGATTTTGAATTTACAATTCGCAGAGCATAATTAGAGACGGATAGCAGTTGCCTCAATGGATAAGGTTGGGGCAACCAAATCCTATTTGTGAATGATGTAATGGTTTATTTATACATATTTGTAATCGTTTACATTTTATGGAGGAGGTGTTTGGAATCTAAAAAATAGTTTGCAATGTTGATCGGAAGATAGTAAAGAAGTGGTTTCTATGATTATTTTTATGAGAAGGGGGTAATCTGGATGATTACTACAGTTAAACGAAGGTTGACCATGTCTTTTCTTTCTATTTCTTTAGTCGTACCTATGTTTATGGGTTTAACAGGTCAGAAGGTAGATGCAGCGAATACTACGATTAAATTAGATCCAAACCATATGAAGCAATCTTGGGAGGGGTGGGGAACCTCACTTGCCTGGTTTGGTAATATCACTGGTGGTTGGAACGATAAAGTCAAAAATGCAATGGCTGATGCACTATATTCTCCAGACGGATTGAATTTTAATATTGCTAGATATAATATAGGCGGCGGAGAGAATCCTGCTTACAATACGATGCGCCAAGGAGGGGAAGTACCCGGATTCTCGCCATCACCTGGAGTATTTGATTGGGCGCAAGATGCTAATCAGCGTTGGTGGCTGCAGGCGGCTAAAGAACGAGGTGCCAACATTCTGGAAGCGTTCTCGAACTCTGCTCCGTATTATATGACGGAAAGCGGAAGTACGACTGGTCACTGGGATTCGGGAAAAGACAACTTGAAGCCGGATGAGTACGAGAACTTTGCTAATTATTTGACAGAAGTGGTTAAGCATTTCAAAGATGACTGGAATATTGACTTCAATTATCTATCACCAGTGAATGAACCTAGTACGAGTTACTGGGGATTCGGTGGGGGTCAAGAGGGTTCCCACTGGGATGTTGGTTCTCAAATGAAGATCATAAATACGACACGTGCTAAATTGGATGCAGCAAATCTACAATCTGTACAAATAGCTGCCATGGATGAATCTATTCTGGACACCTTTGTAAGTAACTGGAACTCTTATGATGAGACAACTAAAGCTAATGTTGGTAAAATGAATACCCACTCCTACGGTGGTTCAAAGCGAGCTGAGATCAGAGATGCCGCGAAAGCTGCAGACAAGACGTTGTGGATGTCTGAAGTGGATTTAGGTCCTTCTGGGGTTGCCCACGACCATGATGATTTCGAACCAGCACTAGCATTGGCAGAAAGAATTATGACGGACATTACTTGGCTAGAACCTACGGCGTGGATCACTTGGCAAGCGTTTGAAAGCGAGAAGAATATGCAAAAGGATAAGGAGAACATGAACTGGGGTCTCCTTCATGCAGATTTCGACACGCAAGAATGGTGGTATACGAAGAAGTATTACGCCATGCAGCAATTTAGTAAATTTATTCCGCAGGGTGCACGTTTCATAGAGGATACCGACGATAACACGTTGGCCGCTTATGATCCTTCAACTAAAAAAATTCATGTTGTATATAGAAATCCTAACGTAACCAGTCAAAATATTTCTTTAGATTTGTCACAGTTCGATACGGTCACTGGGGATGCAACGCCTTATGTTTCTTCCGCGACAGAGAATGTCGTACAAAAGGGCAAAATTCCTGTTTTGGATAAAATGCTGCAAGCGAAGGTTGGCGCGAAATCTATTACAACTTTCGTAATTGATGGAGCTTCCTTTACAAGCAACTTACTTATTCCTCAGAGCGATATGACGGTAACCGCAAGTAGTGCTCAGTCTGGTGAAGAAGCTGAAAGAACACTGGATGGGAATAATTGGACGAATTGGCATACGTCATGGGACCCTTATAATGCAGGACCGCATTCGATTACTTATGATCTTGGAGCGCAATATGATGATGTCAACAAGCTGAGCTATTTGCCTCGGCAAGATAAAGATGAGAACGGTATCGTAACGAAGTTTACCATCGAAGTGAGTTCGGATGGCGATAACTTCACACCGGTTGCGATAGGAACCTGGAAGAACGATAAATCTGAAAAAACTGCAACGTTTTCTTCGCGAAAAGCGAAGTTTGTAAGGTTAAAGGTAGATGAAAGTAATGGGTCTGGAGCGCAGTACGCATCGGCTGCAGAGATAAATATTATGAGAAAGTCCAATTTCACAGTGGATACGACTTTACTCGCTAATGCAATTTCTAGAGCAGAAGACTATATCTCAGCTAATAACGCAAATGTAAATGTATCGGAATTGCAAGATTTGGTGGATGAAGCCAAAGTTGTTCAAAAGAACACTTTAGCAACACAGGAAGAGATCACGCAAATCGTTTACAAACTGAACGTAGAATATAGCGTTTTAGGCCTAGGACTTATCCCACAAAGCCAGATGACGGCAACGTCTGACAACTCCGCATCTGAGGATGGACCGGAGAAAACGATTGATGGCGATATTTGGACTAAATGGCATACTGCATATAACAACGAATATTCAACGCTTCCGCATTCCATTACTTATAATCTCGGTAAAGCATATAACGGTATTTACAAACTTCAATATTTGCCACGACAGGATGTGGACTGGAATGGTGTAGTCACTAAGTTCGAAGTTTCTGTAAGTGACGATGGTGATAAATTCACCAAAGTAGTTGCAGAAGGAACTTGGAATGCCGATAAGACAGAGAAATCAGCAACCTTTAATGCGCAGGGTGCTAAATATGTTAGATTTACTGCACTTGAATCGAGAAGCGATGCAGGTAAGCAATATGCATCGGCTGCAGAGATCAATATTTTTAACAAGCAGGGATATAAAGTGGATTTCTCCAGCTTAGACAGCGCAATTCAAGCTGCAGAGAAGTTCAAAACAGATTCTGGGAAAGATGAGTCTTACTTCAAGAATCTGGACGCGATCCTTAGTCGAGCTAGTACTCTGCTAAATAGCGCAACAGCGACACAAGAAGAGATCGCGAAATTTGCCAGCCGTATCTTAACTGAAATATCCAATATTCAAAACAGTAATCCAAATATTAAGGGAATGAGCCTTTTCTATACACCAGAAGCCTATCACGCGAATCCTGCTAATCTAATGGTGGATAACGATATTTCTACCTTCTACGAATCTAACTGGGACAAGAATGGACGGAAATACAAATCTGGCGATTATATCGTTATAGATCTGGGAGAGAGCGTTCCTGACGTTGGGAAGGTGCTTGTTACACCAAGACTAGACAAAGCGAATGGCCGCATCAAACAGTTCAAAATCTATTACAGCGATGCGAACCTGAAGGATTTACCTTCTGACGCTGTCGGTACGCAAGCTTATTTGGACGAGAATTTCAAATTTGCAGCAAATGGCTCTTTTGATGACTATAGCACGAGTGTTCAATCCGCAACGTTCAAATCCGTTGAAGCTCGGTATATCGCCATTCAGGCTATAACTACTGGCGGTGACGGTAACACACTCAGCGCTGCAGAAATTGCAGTTAGTCAGAAACAAACAGTGACTTTTGATACTAGTAAACTACAAGCAGCAATCGATCAATTGCGTACGTTGTCAGACATTAGTCCAAAAGTGAAAGCTGCGATAGAAAAGCAAATTACAACGATCGGTGATCTTAGTGATTTAACCGAAGAAAGCATTTCGCAATACACCAGACAGATAAAAGACTTATACAATCTCTATTTGACTGTAAATAACAGAAACTCCATTAAGAGTGGTGAAGTATGGTTAGATACGGAAGGCGTACCGATTCAAGCACATGGCGGAGGCATTCTGTACAACGAGAAGAATAAGACATATTACTGGTACGGTGAAGACAAGACGGAAGGTTATCTTCCTACTGGAGTTCACGCATATTCGTCCAAAGATTTGTACAAATGGCAAAATGAAGGCATCGTATTGCCTGTCTTCAATAACCCTCAACTTGGCGAAGCTGTAGTGCCGGCTGGAAATGACCTGCCATTATATCTGGATGAAAATTCTGAAACGTACAAGAATAGCGGGGTTCCATACGATCCGGATAGGAAAGTAGAAATTAAAAGTAAAGATGAAGATTACACAGGTAACATGAAAGCGCCAAACAATACGCTCAGTAAACATAATTCACCAGCTCGAATCGCTGAGCTAAATGCGCTGTATTCGAATTATTCGAATGAAGAGAAGCAAAAGATGTATAAAGATTTCAACTGGGATAAAGTTGTCGAGCGTCCTAAAGTCGTCTACAACAAGAAGAACAACAATTATGTGATGTGGTGGCATCAAGACGGACCGATTGCTGGCGAATATTGGACAGCAGAAGGTGGTGTTGCTGTAAGCGATTCGCCGACTGGACCATTCAAATATCTCGGCACATCCCGATTGCCAAATGTAGGTGATAAAGGTGGCAATGAAGGAATGCTTCGGGATATGACCTTGTATGTCGATGACGATGGTAATGAAGCAACGGATGACAAAGCCTACTTGGTTTATTCTTCTGAAGAAAACAATACGACCGTGATCATGATGTTGAATGATGATTACACAGGTCCAGCTCAGAATGAGAAGGGTGAAACCTTAGAAGGAACTCACTATGTTAGAGCACATAGCGACCAGAGAGAAGCGCCAGCGATCTTTAAGCAAGATGGTGCCTATTATATGATTACTTCCTGGCTGACTGGTTGGAATCCTAACCGTGCCAAATACCACGTCTCCACTAAGGGTATGCTTGGACCGTGGGAAGATAAAGGCGATCCTATGGTTAACGACTATGATGGTACTACCTTCAGAAGTCAAAGCACATTTGTACTGCCTTATCGGGATGGTAATGGCGCTCTCGTGCCGAATAAATTTATCTTTATGGCCGATCGCTGGTACCCGAATAATTTGAGTGATTCCAGATATGTTTGGCTTCCAATTGAACTCGATAACGAGAATCGCAGAGTTGCGGTAAGTTGGCATGATGAGTGGAAAATCTCCCAACTCAATACCGGTGCGACTATTAACTTCAATAGTAATGGAGGAAGTTCGATTTCTTCCTTGTATGGGGTTGAAGTCGGTACGAAAATTACTGCGCCAACAGAACCGACTCGTGATGGATTTAAATTTGTGAATTGGTATCAAGACGCAGCCTTGAATACAGTATGGGATTTTACTGTTGATACGGTTCCGGCAAATGATATTACTCTCTATGCGAAATGGGAGCCTTTAGCTGCACCAGTGATTACAAATATCATACCAGTCAATGTAGCTACGGTGATTGGAACTCCACCTGTACTTCCAACAGTTGTAACGGCTGTATACAGCGATGGAACAACCCAAAATAAATCAGTTGTATGGGGCGTAATTGATCCTTCACAGTATGCCGAAGCGGGTAGCTTTAGCGTGAGTGGAATGGTAGACGGCACAGTCATTCTAGCTGTTGCGAATGTAATCGTAAGTGAGGATGTTTATAGAGCACAACTTGCAGCGCGTATCGCTGATGCTCAAACCATTCATGATTTAGTCGTGGAAGGAACGGCTGTTGGTCAGTATGCAATAGGTTCGAAACAGAAACTGATGGATTCGATCATGGAGGCACAGCAAGTGCTTGACAATGATTCAGCTACACAGTCTGAGTTAGAACAAGCAACAAATGATTTGAATTCAGCAATTCAAGTATTAAAGGCTTCAAAGAATCAACATGTTAAAGTACAGTCTATCTCAATCACGAGCGTTTCGTCGTCCATTGAAGTGAAAAATGGAACTCTGCAGTTACAAGCGGAAGTTCTACCAGCTGATGCTACGAATAAGTCCGTTACGTGGGCGGTCTATGAAGCAGATGGAAAAACTGTAGCGGATAAAGCAATCATCAATACAAATGGGTTGTTAACGGCTGCGAAGAACGGCGTTGTGAAAGTCGTTGCAACATCCGTTGATAACACCACTGTTTACGGAATAAAAGAGATTATGATAAGCGGTCAAAATGACAGCCCAGAGCCTACTCCAAGCCCAGGAACAAATCCAGGCAACCCAACGACATCAACGAGTCCTACACCTACACCAACGACCCCTCCTACAAAAGAAGATCCACATCGTTATGTTCCAGCAGGAAAAGAACTACAAAGTGAAACTGCACAGAACGGAACAACGAGCCTGACCATTAACATCGATAAGGAAGCTTTAGCGAAGAAGTTAGAAGCTCTTAACAAAACTACAGGAACCCCTAATCTTGACATCGAGATTCCGGGAATGAATTCATGGAATGCAGTCAATTTGCCATTGGATGTCTTGTACAACAGCTTGAAAGCAAATAAGGAAACAATCATAACACTAAGAAGCCATTTAGGCAGTTATGAACTTCCACTTGCCAATCTTAATCGTGAAGAACTTGAGAAAGCAGCTAAAGTTGCGGGTGCAACCTTAATCATTCGAATGGATAATGTGACTTCACAGCATGAGCAGAAGTTTGAACAATCCATAGTAGAAAAAGGAATGAAACGAGTAAGCGACATCATCGCGTACAAAGTCATTCTTAAATCGAATGATAAAGAAGAAGAGCTTCAACGTTTCGGAAATCCGTTTATGACACGTTTCATAAATATGGATGGCGTTATTCAAGATCCATCGACTGCGACCGCTGTTATATTCGATCTGGTTACAGGACAAATGCGTTTCGTACCATCGGTGTTTAATGTGAAGAACGGCAAGATTGAAGTCTCGATCTTCGGACATGAAAATGGTCTATACACCATCGTTCAGAACAAGAAAACATTCGATGATATGGTTGGACATTGGGCGCAAAAGGATGTTGAGATGCTGGCATCCAAGCTGATCATTAACGGAATGTCGGATCGGACGTTTGCACCAGCAGGCCAAGTTACACGTGCTCAATTTGCGGCACTACTGGTAAGAGGACTGGGGTTATCGACGGAGTCGTTAACGAATGTGTTTGCAGATGTTAATACAACTGCGTGGTATGCACAGGATGTGAACATAGCAGCGAAACTTGGTTTGGTTCAAGGCGTTGGTGAAGGTAAATTTAGTCCGGATTCACGGATTACGAGAGAGCAAATGGTCGTGATGATCATGAACGCTATTCAGCTCGTTCAAGGAGATGATAGAGCAGAAGCTCAATTGCGCACTCCATTTGCCGATCAAGCTAGTATCTCTGGTTACGCTACCCAAGCTGTAACAGAAGCAGCAAGCAAAGGATTAATCAAAGGCAAAACAGAAACAGCTTTTGCTCCGCAAGATGCAGCCACACGTGCTGAGGCAGCGGTGATGATCAAACAAGTTTTGCAATACTTGAAGTTTATGAACTAGATAAATGTTAAAAAATTGTGCTCGGCTCACACTGAACTGTGAACCGAGCACAATGATTATCAACTAGTTATAAGGAGGAGTGAATGATCTTGATTAAAATCAAACCTTTAGCTAAACGTTTGACTGTGAGCGCTTTATCATTGAGCTTAATTATTCAGAATCCTATATCAGTTCCCATAGCTAAAGCAGAACCTGTAAGCGCAATCAATAGAATGTCTGATGCTCCGGAGAATAAATTGTCCCTATGGTACCGACAACCGGCGATAAATTGGGAAACTGATGCGCTTCCAATTGGCAATGGCCTTATGGGAGGGATGATCTTCGGTGGCATCGAGCAAGAACGCATTCAGTTAAATGAAAAAACGTTGTGGTCTGGTGGTCCAGGTTCTTCTTTTGTATATACTTGGCCTTCCACGGATGAACCAACAACGTCTAACCCGTATACATTCGGTAATCGCGAGGGTGGTGCAGATCATTTAGAGAGTGTCCGAGCTAAACTCCGCGCGGGGGATATCGATGGTGCTCACAAAGAAGCGGATGAGAATCTTACAGGCTTGAATGAAGGATTAGGAAGTTATCTAACCTTTGGTGACTTGTACCTGGACTTTGAGAAGTCCTCAACAAGCAATGTAGAGAATTATCGTCGTGAACTTGATCTTGAAGACGCGATATCTCGAGTTAAATACTCGCTGGATGGAGTAGAGTATACTCGTGAGTACTTTGTCAGCTATCCAGATAAAGTAATGGTTACACGTCTGACAGCCAATCAGCCAGGTAAGTTATCCTTGGATGTACGCCCGACAAGTGCTCATGGAGGAACCATCACGGCTAGTGGTAACAACATTAATATTAGGGGCAATGTACAAGACAACAATATGCTATATGAAGCGAACTTCCGTGTACTAAATCAAGGTGGAAATATAACACCAGGTAACGGAATGATCCATGCAGTGAATGTAGATTCGCTAACTATTCTTACGTCATTAGGCACCAACTATGCCAACAGCTATCCAACTTATAGAGGAACTGATCCGCATAATGAGGAAGTGGCGATATTAGATGCCGCAGAGAGTAAATCTTACGAAACACTACTTGAGAATCACAAGAAAGATTATAAGTCTTTGTTTGATCGTGTAAAACTAGATTTGGGGGAGTCTAAACCTACGATTCCGACAGACGAGCTCTTAGCCACCTATGCGGGAACGAAAAGTAAAGCGCTCGAGGTTTTATTTTATCAATATGGGCGATATTTGTTAATTTCATCTTCTCGTCCGGGTTCACTACCGGCTAACTTACAAGGCGTGTGGAATGATTCAAATAGAGCGCCTTGGAGCAGCGACCATCATTTTAATATCAATATTCAAATGAACTATTGGCCAGCGATGGTAACGAATCTCTCGGAGACGATGACACCACTGATTGATTACATAGATTCGCTGCGTACTCCAGGGCGAGTTTCTTCCGAGAAGTATTATGGCATTTCTGGCGCGTGGTCGGTTGGAGTAGCGAATAATCCATTCGGATATACTGCGCCTGGATGGGATTTTGATTGGGGCTGGTCGCCGGCATCCAATGCTTTTATAGCAAATAATATTTGGGAGAGTTATAAATTTTCTGGAGATATTGATCTACTGAAGTCACGAGTTTATCCAATATTGAAGGAAACGACGCGATTTTGGACCCAGTATTTAGTAGAAGATACGGATGGGACATTGGTATCCACACCATGTTACTCACCAGAGCAAGGTACGATCAGTACAGGATGTGCCTATGATCAACAGCTTGTACAAGAATTATTTACTAACTACTTGGAGGCAAGTACAACATTAGCTGTCGATTCTGATTTTCGTGAGGAAGTACAAAGTAAATTAAATCAGGTGTCTCCAATCAAAATAGGAAAGTACGGTCAAATTCAAGAATGGAAAGAGGACATCGACGATCCGAATAACAAGCATCGGCATTTGTCCCAACTAGTTGCCTTATATCCAGGCAAGCAAATTAACAAAAATACACCTGAGCTTATGGAAGCTGCCAGAGTGTCATTACAGCATCGCGGAGACGAGGGTACCGGGTGGAGCAAAGCTAACAAAATTAACATGTGGGCTCGTGCGCAAGATGGCACACATGCACATACGATTCTAGAGGGTCAGCTTACTGGAAGTACATTAAACAACTTATTCGATACGCATCCGCCATTCCAAATCGATGGCAATTTCGGAGCTACGTCCGGCATGTCTGAAATGCTGCTACAAAGTCATTTGGACAATATTGATGTTTTGCCAGCGCTCCCAGCTTCATGGCCGAAAGGAAGTTATTCAGGCTTGGTTGCCCGCGGGGGATTTGAGGTCAGTGTGAATTGGAACCATTCAAGAGCTTCAAATATCAGCGTCAAATCGAATAAAGGTAATCGTGCAGTGATTGCCTATCCAAACATAGCAGGTGCAAGTGTCCTGAATCAGGCTGGACAGAAGGTAAACTATTCTGTAGATAATAACAATCAAATTTCCTTCGACACACAAGTTGGAGACGTTTACTCGATTATTTCAATTCCTCTTCAAGACGGACAAATGTATAAGATGACAATGAAGAACAGCGGTCATTTACTGGACATTGAAGGGGCATCGGAGCAAGAGCAAGCAGCAGTTATTCAAATGCCAGAATCGTTATCTAGCAGTCAGCAGTGGTATTTAGAAAGTGTAAGTGATGGCTACTACAAAATTACTAATAACACGAGTAAAAAAGTGATTGCCGTATTAGATTCGTCAAAGGATGATGGTGCGAAGCTCGTACAGCAAACCTATACATCAGACAAATCATATAATGATGAATGGCTACTCGTAGATAAAGGGAACGGTTATTATCAGTTGGTTAATCGCAATAGCGATAAAGCACTTACGGCATCAGGCAACACAGAGAATGGGGCACAGCTGATCCAAACTTCAATAACAGATTCAGATGAGCAATTATTGAAAATAGATCCTGTAAGAGATTTATATGATCAGCAGAAGTTCAATCTAACGGTTCAACACAGCAATCTTCGTATGGACGTAAATGAAGATTCAAAAGCAGACGGGGCCGCAATCATACAATGGACTGCAGGTTCAGGCTGGAATCAGCAATGGATGTTTATGAAGACAGATCCAGGCTATTACAAAATAATTTCAATGAGCAGTTCAAAAGCATTGGCTGTAGAGAATGCTTCAACAGCAGATGGTGCGGGAATTATTCAAGCCACTTTCATCGGTGATACGAACTACAAAGATGAATGGTCTGTCGTAGATGTAGGTGATGGTTACTTTCAATTGAAAAACCGGGCTAGTGGCAAAGTCATTGAAATGCCCGATAACCGTTTATCAAACGGTGAACAATTCGTGCAAAATAAAGCCGGAACAGGAAATAATCAGAAGTTTGTATTTTCGTTAGATAGAACCGTGAACGACAATGCAACTGGATCAGGAAGTGATCAGTTTGTATACAGTTCAGGTTGGGACTATACTACTTCCGAAGGAGGGGCATTCAGTCGTGACAACCACTACTCTAACAAGGCGGGTTCATACGCACTTTTGCGTTTTACTGGCTCAAAGGTGCAATTGTATGGAGCTAAGAACGATAATCAGGGGATTGTTGCGTTTTCCATCGACGATGGTCCTGAACAACTGGTTGATACTTACGCCTCTTCGCGTTTAGATCAACAGCTTCTTTTTGAAAGCTCGGAGATGTTGAATCAGGAGCATGTGCTCAATATCCGGGTTACAGATCAGAAGAATGCCAATGCAAGTAACACCTTTATTTCAATCGACCGTGCGGATATTCAGTCTCGTGTAGTTAAGGGCGTGAATAAATCCGAGGATTATTATAAACAAACGAAAGAAACAATTAACGGAGTTGACTATAGTGTAATCACCTTGAATTATAAAGGGGAAGACGCAGGGGATGCAGTTAGTGCTGCAATTGAGGCCGCCAAGACGGCACAGAAGCCAGTTATTCTAGACTTCCCGACAGAAACTTACCACTTTAAAGCATCAACCGCCAATCAAGTGCGATATTTTATTTCAAATACATCGACTATTCAGCAGACACCAAGCAGCACTCGAAAAGTAGGTCTTCTATTCAAAGATATCGATGACCTTACCATTCGAGGGAATGGCTCGACCTTGTTGTTCCATGGAGTAATGACACCCATCGTATTTGACCATGCGACCAATATCAAGGTGAACGGAATCAATATTGATTTTAACCGTCCTGTAGTGTCGGAGATGACCGTTACTGAAGTGGGCAATAACTTCATGAAAGCGAGCATACATCAGGACTCATGGTACTCTATTCAGAATAATCAATTAGTATGGTTCGGAGAAGAGAACTGGACTGAGAACGGGACTCAAAATGTACGTGCGGTGCAAGAGTATAATCCCCTCACCAAACAAACCAGGAGAGTAGATAATCCTCTGGACGGCTCAACAAGTGCGAAGGATCTCGGTAAACGCGAGGTGCAATTTAATTTCTCTAAGAGCCCGAATGTGACGGTGGGTAACACCTTCCAACTACGGGATACAGCAAGAAGAGAACAGGGTGCATTGATCTATCGAAGCAAAGATATTGTTTGGTCGGATGTCAATTTCTATGCTGCTCCGGGGCTTGGAATTGTCAGTCAATATAGTGAGAATGTAGCGATCGATAAGATGAGCTTTGCGCCTAAGGCAGGAAGTGGACGGACAAACGCATCGATGGCGGATTTCCTACAAGTTTCGGGAAGCAAAGGCGATATTCAGGTGTTGAACTCCTATTTTGCTGGAGCACAAGATGATGCCATTAATATTCATGGTACACATCTGCAGATTGTACAGATTCCGGCATCCAATCAGGTGAAGGTCCAATTTATGCATCCGGAGAGCTGGGGCTTTGATGCATTTGCCGTCGGGGATACGATGGAGTACATCAATAAATCTACTTTACTTTCTAAGGAAAGTGCTGTGGTCACCGACGTGACACGTATTAATGATACTCAAATTCTCCTTACGCTAGATAAAACGGTACCTTCGTCGATAACTGAGAATGACTATGTGGTGGAAAATGCTACATGGACACCGAAGGTTACCATTACAAATTCAAAGTTTGAAACGATTCCGACCAGAGGTATCCTCGTGACAACGCGTGGTCCTGTTCGTATCGAGAATAACACCTTTAATGGTATGCAGATGAGTGCGATTCTGATCGCTGATGATGCGAGTAGCTGGTACGAATCTGGCATGGTGAAGGATGTCTTGATCCGCAACAATACGTTTAATAATAACGGGAATGCGGTGATTAGCGTTGAGCCGAGCACGTCTCTGACGAATCCCGATAAGACTGTACACAGTCATATCGTGATTGACGGTAACCAGTTTAATAAACCGAACGGAAACTCTGAGATTTATACAAAGAGTGTAGACGGCTTTACGTTTACGAACAATACCGCGAATCAGGGTGGTTTTGACCTTGCTTTGGATGCATCCAAGGATGTTACCATAGCGGGAAACAGCTTCAAAGAAAGCGATGTTGATAAAAAAATCAACTTCAATCGCATGATTCCTGGCAAGGACTCCGTGGATGGGGCTCAAGGGTTTGTTGTTACGCGAACGAATGATTATACACCTGACGATTCAGAAGCTATTGAGATTCCGCAAAGTGAAATGACAGCGAAAGCTACCAGTCATCACAGCGGAGAAGAAGCGGGGAATGCCATTGACGGAGATCCCTCAACCATCTGGCATACAGAATGGGAACCTATTGCGGAGTTGCCACAATCGATAACTTTAGATCTTGGGAAACCAAGAATGATATCTAAACTAAGGTACTTGCCAAGACAAAATGGGGCACAAAACGGAAATATTACATCTTATGAGCTATTAACAAGCTTGGACGGAATATCATTTAAACGGTTTACAAGCGGAAGCTGGAGTGATGACAGCAATGAGAAAATTGCAACATTCGCTCCGATTACAAGCAGATACCTGAAGCTTACTGCTACTGAAGGTCATGGAGGCTATGCATCTGTGGCAGAGCTCCATGTTAGCAAAGATGCTAGTGACGTAGGGTATCAGGAATTAGTTAAGCTTATAGCGAATGCACAAAGCAAGCATGATGGCGCCGTTGAAGGAAGCAGCATAGGGCAATATCCGGCTGGTTCGAAACAAACGCTACAGGCGGCCATTAAAACAGCACAACAAGTCATTAATAGCACTTCAATCACATCACAGCAGTTACAAAAGGCTTACGATACCTTGAATACCGCGCTACAAACCTTTGAATCGCTCAAAATTAATGATTCGAATGCCAAATCTATCACCATCACAAGCACAACTAACCGGATTAACGTTAAAGGCGGAAGTCTTTCTTTAGGGGCAGTCGTACTCCCGGTTGATCAGCCAGTGACTTGGAGTGTCTTTGAAGTGGATGGCACTGCAACAAATAAAGCGGTAATCAATCCAGCTGGTGTGTTGACGGCTGCGAAGGATGGAAATGTAAAAGTTGTTGCAACGGCGACGAATGATTCTTCTCTCTTCGGTGAAAAAATTATTATCATCACTGGTCAAAATGATGAGAACCCGTCAACTGATCCAACGAACCGTGAGGAATTAAATTTCAACACGGGTTGGTTATTCAAACGTGAAGATGTAAGCGGAGCCCAAGTGGCAAGTTTTGACGATAGCACCTGGGAGGGAGTCAATCTGCCTCATAGCGTGCGTCTGGAGCCAAAGATTAGCGGCGGCTCTAATCAAAGCTACCAAGGCTTTGCAACGTATCGAAGACATTTCACACTCGACAATTCTTACAGCGGCAAGAAGCTATTTATAGAATTCGAAGGTGCGATGATCAACGCTGAAGTGTGGATAAACGGCACTTATCTAGGTGTCCATCACGGAGGCTACACCCCGTTTACATTCGACATCACGAAATATGTTCAATTAGAGGGGGCAACGAACGTCATTACAGTCAAGCTTGATAACAGAGATGACCCACAAACGCCACCTGGCAAGCCGCAAAGCGGTTTGGACTTTCAATATTTCGGCGGACTTTATCGAGATGTTAAACTGCATGTCATGGACAATTTACACGTTTCCGATGCTATATACGCAAATAAGGTGGCGGACGGTGGCATCTTTGTTACTTACCCAGAGGTGAGCAAAGAGGAAGCGACGGTGCAGGTGAAGACAAATATCATCAATGAATACACGAGCGCTAAGAACACCAGTGTAAAAACCACGATTGTAGACAGCAATAATCAAGTGGTTGCCACAATGGTGAGTGATCCACAGAAAATAGGAGCGGGAAGCGATCATACATTTGTCCAATCGACGACGATATCCAAACCACAGCTTTGGCATCCTGACCATCCTAATCTGTATACGGTGTATACCGCTGTGAATGATGGAGCTGCTTATGTTGATAGCTATAAGACCCGTATCGGGATTCGTCACATTCAATTTACACCTGATCAAGGTTTTCTTATCAATGGTGAAAAATTAATGTTAAATGGCGCGAATCGCCACCAAGAGTATTTGTATGTCGGTAATGCAATGCCTAACTCTGGACAGTACAGAGACGCTATGCAGCTTCGAGAAGGCGGTTTCAATAATGTGCGTACGGGTCATTATCCACAGGATCCTGCGTTCCTGGATGCGGCAGACGAGCTTGGATTGACTGTCATCGCCCCAACGCCAGGCTGGCAGTTCTTCGGAGATTCTGTCTTCCAAGAGCGTTCTTATCAAGCCATACGGGATATGGTACGCCGTGATCGAAACCATCCGAGTATTATTATGTGGGAATCCAGCTTGAATGAAACGTTCTACTCGCTGGAGTATGCACAAAACGCTCATAATGCTACCCATGAAGAATATCCAGGAGATCAGACATACACATCTGCAGAATACGGATTCTTCGGAAAAGAAGTTTATGATGTGAACTACAAAGAATTAGATACAGCATTCAAACCACTCTTTACGAGGGAATGGGGAGATGATTGGTCGGAAAGCGCAACAAGTCCTACGGGATATCGATCAGTCCGCAAAGTGGGCGAAACCGACATGCTCAACTCCATCATCATGCGTCAAAAGGCGCTAAATGGTGAAGGATACTTCGACTGGGCGGGCCTCAATGCCAATCCACGTATAGCCGGACATTCAGTTTGGAGCTTTAGCGACAACAACCGGGGTATGGATTCTGACCCGGCATATTCAGGCCTAGTGGATCTGGATCGTTATCCGAAATTTAATTATTATTTCTTCCAAAGTCAGCGTAATCCTGATGTGAAGCTAAGTGGTATCGACTCTGGACCGATGGTTTATATCGCTAATTATTGGACACCATCTTCATCTAGGAATGTTACAGTAACTAGCAATACGCAGCAAATTAAACTTTATTTGAATAATAAACTGATTGATACCCGTAGTCCTGACAGCGGATTAAAGTATGTCGCCCATCCGACATTTACTTTCAACAATGTTCCTTGGTCAGCAGGTACGTTGCGGGCTGATGGACTGATTGACGGTGAGGTCGTCGCTTCTCATACCGTGAATACGCCGGGACAGGCGGATCATTTGGCGGTTGAGTACGATAAGAAGGGGAAGGAACTTGTTGCAGACGGCTCCGATCTGGTAATGGCTTATATTACGGTGCGGGACGCTAACAACAATATAGTTCCGACAAATGATGTTTCAGTTTCTTTAAACTTGAGTGGCCCAGGAGGGCTCATCGGAAATGGTGAGACACGAACCTTTGCCAATCCGGTTGCCGTGGAAGGTGGCGTTGCCGCTGCGCTTGTGAAATCTTCTCTTGTGGATGGCACTTTAAAATTAACGGCCTCAGCGAGCGGATTGCTGTCGGGAAGTGCTGAAATTACCAGTGTTCCAAATCAAAGTATGTTTGTTCCCGGTGGAAGTGATGGAGGAGACAACTGGTTTGAAGGTGAGAATGTTGCCTTAAACAAAACCGTTAGAACAAGCAGCGAGCAAAGCGAAAATCCAGGAACGAACGGAAATGATGGAGATGACACTACTGGATGGACAGCTACAAACAGCAATTCAGATCAATGGTGGGAAGTAGATTTAGGAGAAGCCTATAACATTACGGGATCTGAAATCGTTTGGGCGAATAGTAGCTCCTATAATCAGTACAAAATTGATGTATCCGAAGATCAGGGGAACTGGACGACCATTTTGGATAAAACCAAAAATACGATAGCAACAGCACAGCAGAGGGATAAGCTTGTTGCTAATGCTCGGTATGTACGCGTAACGTTAACGGGTGTGCAAACCGGTCAGGCTAGTTTCAACGAGTTAAAAGTGTTTGGCGTAGCTCCGTTTCAAAATCAGGCGACTCAGCGCCCAGAGTTGGTAAATGTCGCATTGAATAAATCCGTCAGCGCAAGCAGTTCGGTAACTGGCAATGAGCCTATCCATGCAAACGACGGAATCAATGCCACATGGTGGGAGGCTAGTAGCAATGCCCCTGGATGGTGGCAAGTGGACCTAGGTGCCTCCTACAATTTAACAGGCAGCAAAATCCTTTGGGGAAGGGATAACATCTATTACACCTATAGAATAGAGGTTTCCTCCAACGGTAAAGAATGGTTACAAATGGCGGGCCGCTCGGCCTCAGGTCAAGATATGAGACCAGACAACTATACGGCAACTGGGGTTAGATATGTACGGGTATCCGTAGATTCACTAGCAGGGGGCAGTGGAAAAGAGAAACCAGCGATCAAGGAAATTCAAGTCTTTAGTGATCCTCAGAACGTTGCGCTTAATAAGCCCGCTACCGCAGACAGCTATCAAAGCAACAACCCAGAAGCGGCTGGTAACGATGGGAATGAAACGACTCGTTGGAGCGCGGCCGACGGAGATGTCGGACATTGGTACAAGGTAGATTTAGGGGGGATTTACGATTTATCGGGTACTCGAGTGAGGTGGGAAATGGATAATAAAAAGTATGGATATCAAATCGAGGTTTCAGAAGACGATGTAAACTGGGCTTCCGTAGTAGAAAAGTCAAGCTCACAGCAAGTGCAGTTCGACTATTTCAATACGCACGCAAGGTATGTACGAATTCATGTGACGGATATGTCCGATGGTTGGGCAAGTTTTTGGGAATTTGACGTGTACGGCGCAGTTCCGATTGATACGTCGTTGATCCCGCAATCGCAAATGACGGCTACGGCAACGAGTGAAGAGACAAGTGGTGATAATAATGATGCTTCGCAAGCCATCGATGGGAACCCGGCGACAATCTGGCATACGAAGTGGGATTTGTCTAATCCGCTTCCACAGTCGATCACCCTTAATCTTGGGAATACACACGTCATTTCGAAATTAAAGTATTTGCCAAGGCAAAATGGGGCACAAAACGGAAATATTACTTCTTATGAGTTATTAACAAGCTTGGATGGAGTCAACTTCACACCGGTTACTAGCGGACGCTGGGATGATGACAGCACTGAGAAAAACGCAGAATTCACTCCGGTCGCTAGTAGATACCTAAGACTTACTGCTATCGAAGGTCATGGTGGATTAGCTTCCGCGGCAGAGCTTAACATCGTGAAGAATGAAATGGATATAGACTATCAAGACCTTGAAGTGCTTATCATGAGTGCACAAAGCATGCACGACAATGCTATTGAAGGGACTGAAGATGGCCAGTATCCAGAAGGTTCAAAACAAACATTGCAAAAAGCCATTGATCAAGCGAAGAAAGTACGCGACAGCTTATCTGTTACGCAGCAGCAATTGCAGCAAGCGGCGAATGACTTAACTGCTGCGTTGCAAGCGATGGAGGAGAGTATCAACAATCATGAGATGGTGCAATCGATCACGATTACAAGTGAATCATCAGTGATTACGACTAAGAACGGAACGCTCCAATTAGGCGCTACCGTACTTCCTACCCATGCTAATAAGTCGGTAACATGGGCTGTGTATGAAGAAGATGGCACAACAGCAACGGACAAAGCGAACATTGATCTCTCCGGTTTGCTGACGGCTGTGAAAGATGGAACCGTGAAGGTGGTCGCCACAGCAACGGATGGCTCTGGTGTTCATGATGAAATGGATATTACCATAAGTGGTCAAACGGACATTATCGATCCAGGCACTGAGCTTGTGAATGTTGAAACGATTAACATCACAAGCTCAGGAAATGTGTCCGCGATTACTGCTAAGAATGGAACTTTGAACCTAGGTGCTACCGTGCTACCTGCTAATGCTACGAATAAGTCAGTAACATGGGCTGTATACGAAGTGGATGGTATAACAGAAACGGATATCGCAACCATTGATGTATCCGGTTTGCTCACAGCTGTGAAAGACGGGACTGTGAAGGTGGTAGCTACAGCAGTTGATGGTTCTGGTGTCCAAGGAGACATGGTTATAACCATAAGTGGTCAAACGGACATTATCGATCCGGGTACTGAAACAGTGTATGTTGGAACGATTGACATCACTAGTGTGGGTAATGTGTCTACGATTACTGCTAAGAACGGAAGCCTGCAATTAGGCGCTATCGTGCTGCCTGATAATGCTACGAATAAGTCGGTAACATGGGCTGTATTCGAAGCTGATAGCCGAACAGCTACAGATAAAGCGACCATTGATGTTCATGGTTTGCTGACAGCTGCTAAGGATGGCATCGTAAAAGTGGTTGTAACTGCAAATGACGGCTCCGGAGTAATTGGAGAAAAATCCATAACCATTACAGGACAAAGCAATCAATCTGGTAATGAAAACGGAAATGGCAACGGTAACGATAATAGTAATACTAACAACAGCAGTGGAAACACAACTACGCCACAAGTCAAAGAAGATCCGAATCGCTATGAACTGAAAGAAACGGAACTACGGATCTCAACGCAAGACGGCCACACGTCGGTGACGGCGGTCATTAATAGCAAGCGATTGGCACAGAAATTAGCTGATCTCATGGCAGCTAAGGATCGTTCGGTTCTTCATTTTGAAATTCCAGGAGAGCATGACTTGAACGCTGTAGAGTTCCCTCTTCCAATTCTGTACAACAGTATGAAAGGAAGTAGCGAAACTATTTTCACCTTACGAAGTCATTTGGGTTCTTATGACCTTCCGCTTTCCATTCTGAATCGTGAGGATGTGGAGAAGGCTGCTAAAGCTGAGGGTGCTACCTTAGTCATTCGAATCGATAATTTGACTTCACAGCAGGATCAAAAGTTCGAACACTCTAAATTAGAAAAAGGCTTGAAGCGGATAAGTGACATCATCGCATTCAAAGTCATTCTTAAATCGAATGATAAAGAAGAGGAGATCCAACATCTGGGGAATTCTTTTGTGACGCGCGTTATGTATATGAATGGTGTCATTCAAGATCCTTCGACTGCAACCGCAGTTATGATCGATCCGCTTACAGGACAATTGCGATTCGTGCCATCGGTGTTCACTATGAAGAACGGCAAGACTGAAGTCTCAATATTCGGTCAACTAAATGGCATATACACCATAGTTCAGAACAAGAAAACATTCGATGATATGGTTGGACATTGGGCGCAAAAGGATGTTGAGACCTTAGCCTCCAAGCTGATCATTAATGGAATGACGGATCGGACGTTTGCGCCAGCAGGCCAAGTTACACGTGCACAATTTGCGGCATTGTTAGTAAGAGGAATAGGGTTAACTACGGAGTCATTATCGAATGTATTTGCAGATGTTAGTGCCACGGCGTGGTATGCGGAGGACGTGAATATAGCTGCGAAACTCGGGTTGGTTCAAGGCATAGGCGAAGGGGAATTCAGCCCGGATACAATTATTACAAGAGAGCAAATGGTCGTGATGATCATGAACGCTGTTCAGCTCGTTCAAGGAGATCATAGATCAGAAGCTCAATTGCGCACACCATTTGCCGATCAGGACCAAATCTCTGATTATGCTAGCGAAGCGGTAACAGAAGCTGCAGAGAAAGGATTAATCAAAGGGAAAACAGAAACAACATTTGCACCGCAAGACGTAGCAACACGTGCTGAGGCAGCGTTGATGATTAAACAGCTTTTGCAATATTTGAAGTTTATGAATTAAGTAATATTAAATAGGCTCGGTTCAAACGATAAGTTTGAGCCGAGTTTTTTTGTTGCGTTGGAGCATCTATGTACTCAGTCAGTTAATGGAATCGAGAGAATAAATTCAGTTCCTTCTCCTGATTTACTTCGTACATTTACATCACCGTTCATCGAACGGATCAGTTGATAAGAAAGTGTAAGTCCCAATCCGGTACCTTTGCTTTTAGTTGAAAAATAAATGCTTCCCAGTCGATCCATCTGCTCGCTGCTCATACCAACCCCATTATCAATTATTATTATTTTTGCGAATTGGGATTGACGCTCGATACGGATGCTCACAATACCTGTTGAATGAACAGTGCAAGCTTCTATCGCGTTTTTGATGAAATTTATGAATAGTTGTTTGATTTCAGTAGGATTTGCAGATACATATAGTTTATCCTCCAAGGGGTGCATCTCCAAAGTAACGTTATTCATATTGGCGTACGGCGTTATGATATCTACAATTGAGCAGATTTGCTGCACAAGTTCAATTTTCTCTACTATTGAATGATTGGGTTTGGCTATCGATAAATATTCAGAAAGAATAACTTCTGTCCGCTTAATCTCTTCAAGGCAAATTTCAATATATTTCTGACTCTTTTCTCTTGTGATCGAATCATCCTTCATTAATTTTAAAAATCCCATAACCGCTGTAAGTGGATTACGGACTTCATGGGCTAGAGAGGCTGCGACATGAGCAATCGTTTCCGATTTTTCACTTTGAAGATACCTGAGATATAATTCCTTATCAGAAACTGCTTTATTAAAAAGGGAAATCAATATCCAAATTCCGAGGAAATTTTGTACTGGCATAACGAGGATATTGAACTTTAAATGCTGTATCGTGTATTGGTATTCCGTTGCAAACATAGTACCTATTGGAATAATGGAAAAGCATATCCCTGCAATGATTGTAATAAGCTTTCGGTACTCGGAACGACGACGGTATAGATTGGATAACAATGCGGATAAGGAAAAAGTGATGGAGAGAATAATTATCGCTGAAAATAGTCCCTGTCCACCTATAAGGAGGCGGTATACTAGAAACTCAACGATAAGAAAAACTCCAGTAGTTATGCCTCCATACACCATTCCGAAAAACATGATCACGTAACGAATGTCGAATATGATTCCATCTTGTATACTAGCAGGAAAGGTCATCGACATAAAAAGACATATCATGCAGGTGATCGTGATAAATTGTTTTGAATAGTTAACGGCTTTGTCACGATAGTAAATGGTATAAAGGACAAAAGGGGTTAGGGCAAACAATAATTGCAGTAAAATATCCTTTACATCCAGCATATTAGCCCTCCCGATAGTTTGGAAATAATTTGATACACTGTTTATTCGTTGTGACTATGAATTCCTCCTTCTGAGGGAGCGGTGTAAAGGCACTAATCATAAGTATTGAGAAGAAAGTTACATATACAGGAAGAATTACTCTGTGCGTGCGAATCCTGTCGTTTAATCATTTCAAGTAAAAAGGCTGAAGAATAACTTTTAATAATTAAAAGTTGTTCTTCAGCCTTTAGTTGATCATTTCATCTGAGTTTACTCAATCTTAGATATCCCACCACTGGTCAGATTCACCTTGATATCAATTTTTTCGATGCTGCTTGAATCGAGCGGTAAGATTCCTTTATCATTCAGTTTGTTCCACTCTTTTGGAAGATTACGATAGAATATGCCTGAAAGTCCATATACATCGGCATTTATTTCTAAACCTTTCAAGTAAGTTTCCCTAATCTGATCTTCAATTACTTTTATCGCTTTCAGTTCAATATCTTTTCGATTAAGGTTTGCGCTCAATTCCGGAAGAGTGCCCTGCATAGACACTTTAATATCGAAGACAGGTTTGTCATGCTTCATCTTGGGTTGAATAGAGAATTTAAGTTTGTTCATGACGATCACAGCAAGTACTTTTTTGTCATCTTTGATTATCAGAGGCGTTCGTTGCGTCTTTTTTTCCAGCCATCGAACCCCTAATATCTCTTTAGACTTCAGGCAACCACGAAATTGCTCATTTTGCAGAAAGCAGATCCCTGACATGCTAATGTTAGGGGAAGGTTTCTTATTACTCGTCCAGTCTGGCGCAATTTCAAGAAAAGGTAATCGAACCGTTTCGGCTTTCTCTCTCCATTTCCATATAAACTTGTACAGATACAACGGAGCGATAACCGAGCTCTGTTCATAGGTTCGCATGGGACTGTTAAGCTGCGAGTAGATCACTGACAGATCGGCGATCGACGGGGTATTCAGCACATCTTCCATGGGTTCGTTGGTTGCCATGGTCCAAACGGTATATCGAAATTCATAATATCGATCCCAAACGTCCAATACTTGATTGATGACGCTACCCTTCTTTAGCGCTGCTTCACTAAATACGATTGTTTTCACATTACTCCAGATAATTCTTTGTGGACTAGTGGCATATAAATTAAATATTGCCGCATCAAACGAATCTCCTTCTGCTTTCCCTATGAAAGTTTTTTGTTCTTGGCTCTGCCCCGCCTCTTTTTTCGCAATGCCACTAAAGTTAACCATTTGAATATAAACAACGACTTTGTTATCTACATAATCGACGCCTAATGTATTCACATAGATCATATGCTCAATTTCTTTTGATCCCCAACAGCCTGTAAGCAGCATGGAGAGAAGAGCAGTAACAAGCATGCACCGGATCAATTTCATGATCGATCTCGTCCTTTATTTCCCGTATTGTCCGTGAACTTTCCCTTTCCCCACGGCATTCTGAAAATAACTTTATAAAAATCCTTCCAGTGAGGCGGGGATAGAGGGGAAAGGTAGTAGGTGCCGAAAGAACGTAAATTGACCATAAAGAGGATCAGTGCAAGCAGACAGGTCATCGTACCAAACAACCCCAGAAACCCGCTAATGATGAGAATAGCAATTCGAAGCAAGCTAACAACGCTAACTAATGACTGGTTCACCAATGTAAAGGTAGCCAATACTGAAATGGCTATTACTACAATCGTACCTGGACCTGCAATGCCGGCGCTTATGGCTGCCTGACCGATAATTAAACCTCCAACAACCGATAAGGTCTGGCCATAAGCAGTGGGTAATCTCATCCCTGCTTCCCGAAAAATCTCAAATAAAATGAGCATCACAATCGCCTCTAAGGGAGCCGGAAGAGGCACGCCTTGTCTCGAATTTACTAAAGTTGCAAGCAGCGTAAAGGGGATTTGATCTTGATGAAACGTAGTAAGCGCGATCCAAAAGCCCGGCAAAAACAGGGAAAGCATAACCCCTAGGACTCTTAATAACCTAGTAAAGGCAACAAAGATGTTTACCATATGTGCATCTTCCGAAGTATTCAACAAGAAGCTAAAGCTCACTGGCGCTATAATCACAGTAGGCGAACCATTCGTCAAGAGCACAAATTTGCCATGAAGCAGTGAATTCGCAGCATAGTCAGGTCTGCCCGTATATGCGAATAATGGAAAAAACGAAAATCCAGTCAGACTTTCTTCAAGCTGGGTGCTACTCACCAATCCCTGGATTTGAATGCCGGTTAGTTTTGACTTGATCTCATCTAGTACATGAGGTTTAATCGTCTCCTTGAGATATAAAAGATGAACCTCAGTCGCGGTTTGGATTCCAATACTGAATTGTTCAACAGCCAATAATTCGGTCTTAAGTCTTTTTCGAATAAGGGCAATATTGGTAAATGATTCTTCCGTAAAACCATCCTTAGGCCCTCTTGTGGACACTTCTGTATTGGGTTCTTCAGGTTGCCGTTTAGGTGGATCAGCCAATTTCACAACATAGTATTGATTCGATGGCGTAAAAAGAAGGAAAAGATCACCATTAAGCACAGTATCAATCATTGAAGCATTAATCTCTTTTGATGGAAGGGGGGTCATGTGAAACGGAACTTTTTGCATAAGATCGAGTTCATTCGATGTGAGAATAGATTCCGGGATCTTTTTTAATTCCGGGATGATATATTCTTCCACTTTGATTTCATCGCACAACCCCTGGCAATACACCAGTTGAACGGCATTGTCCGAGTCAGACAAAGAGATAGTTAGTCTCTTAATGTCTGAACTTGAACCAAATACTCGTGTGAACACATCCTCGAACGTATTGGATTCCTTTTGCTCAGGCTCTTTCATGATGTTGCTTTCCCCTTTCGTTGAGCCAAGCTAATCAGCCCTGCAATAATTACAGAAAAAGCGAGTACCCCCCATAAAGAAAAGGGAAGTACATAGTGAGCTAACATACTCAGAAAAAATTGGTCACTAAATGGAATGGCTGTGAACACTACAATAGCAAAAGATATGCTTCCAAGAACCAACATTTTCACTTTTTTGCTTTGAATTTGGAGTATATCGAGAATTAGAAACATAGTTAGAGAAATTCTCAGAAAAGCACCACTGAACCATTGATAAACGCTAAAAAAATCAAGATGCTCAATGTATCGTCCAATCGTCAGCAATCTCCATTCTTCATACGCGGGAAATCTGAGTTTATCAGCCTCATCCGGACCAAATTCAACAATTGCACCAATTATCGGACCCATGGTTAGACCTAAGATAAGCAGGATCATGATCATAAACGATAGATATGACAATCGCGATTTGATGTGATGTTGCATAAAGAAAAGCATGATGACCTCAACAAAACCTGCTCCTACGTACACGCTCCCTTTCCAAACGGGCTGCATACCGTGCTCAAGCATCGGTCTTAATAAGGAATAATCTTTATGAGTTGTATTAGAGAACATTATAAAAAAACCCAATATAATAACAAAAGGCAGCAAAATTGCAGCGGTATTCGCGAGGGAGTGAATACCTAAATAAGCATTTATCACAGAAATCAAAAGTAATACGAACGTAAGGACCAGTATAGGTGTCTCTGGTGAGAAGGTCAGATGCACCCAGTATACAGTGTCTCTAGTTGTAATCATGCATAAGACAAACAAATATACACTAGCGACTACCGCAAGAATACGGCTCACGATAGGAGGGTAAGCTTTAGCCAGCCAAGCGAAAAGATGCTGTTTTTTGATTTTGGTAGTACTAATGTGCAGGATAAAGATCCAAACTAGCGCACATGCCCCAGCAAGCAGCACTGAGATCCAGGCGTCACGCTTTGCCGCGTCCAATAGGATGGGGATGATAATGACATGATTTAGAAGGCCTGTACTCAGCATAATAATCATGATGGATTGAATAAACGTAATATTTGTTTTGATTTTCCTCATCCTCCTAAATAAACCGGACCCACCGTCTACCTTATAATGCCATTCTTGGAGGTGATTTATTCTGGAGAATTGAGCAGTGCAAAACGTAAAGAGCCGAGCGGATATCCGCTCGGCTCAAAGTGTTATTATTTAGCGCTCCATAAGGCAACACGATCCTGCACATATTTGGTGTAGCCTTTTTCCATTTTTTCTACTCCGGCTTTCTCCAGAGCTGCCATGTAGTCAGCCCAGATTTTATCGAAATCTGCTGGTTTGGCAAGAATGGCTTCCGGAATACGTTTCCATGTAATATCTCTCATTTTGTTACCTAAAATGGTGACCTCATCTTCACCTGGAATCGCGATATTCCATGCTGCACCATAGGCCTTTTCAGTGAATTCTTCTTCTTTCGGGAATAGATCCTTCCAAGTGGTTGCCTTGTAGGCAGCTAAAGTTTCTTTCTCAACATCGCTATACCCAAGTACAAGTTGTTCCGGGAAGTTTTTAGTATAATAATTTCCACTTGCATCCTTAGCGCCGTCTCCGTAATGAACCATCATATTCCAGTAGAAGCCGATTCCTGTTTCCTTGGTGAAGGCTGTGTTGTCATTGTTGATGCGATCTTGTACATCTGTCGGAACGATCCGTTTGCCGTTCTCTACCACGTAATGCTTACCTTCAATTCCCCAGTTATTCAAGATCTGTCCTTCGTCAGAAGCGAGAAAATCCAGGAACTTAATTGTACGAATCGGATCCGGATTTGTGCTGGAGATCGAGATGCCATAACCACCCATGAAGCCGGTAGGCCAGAAGCTAGTTTCCTTGTATTCTTTCGTTAATGTTACCGGATAATGACCATAAGTTTGATCGAACTTTCCTGCCGTTTTCAACGCTTGTTGAGCATCATTATAATCCCAATCTTGATCAATCAAGCCAAGCACACGTCCTGTGGCTACTTTAGCTTTGTACTGGTCATACTTTTGCACGAAGCTCTCTTTGTCTAGCAATCCGATATCATTCATATGATTCAGCCAGCGGAAATACTCTTTCTCCTCCGGACGGCGAAAGTGGTAGATCGCCTCATGTGTCTGTTGATCTACGTAATATTCCCCGTCATCCGAACCGCCTGTCGTTGCAACTGCAGGGTTAGTGACAGAAATGTACATATGCCAATCATCCGCGTTCAGTGAGACTCCGATGTTCTTGTTGCCGTTCTCATCAGTTGGATGTTTCTCAAGATAGGCTTTAATTACATTCTCATAATCGGTGACTGTTCTGATTTCAGGGTATCCGGCTTCTTTCAAGACGCGATGTTGAAGCTCAAATCCACCGCCAGCCACGAATTTCTTCTCATCAACCGCTGCCCAGGTAGGAATGGCATAAATCGATTGGTCTTCATTCGTGTATTTTGCCCGGGCAAGGTTGTCACCAAGCACACGTTTAATATTTGGTGCATACTTGTCGATTAACTCCGTTAAATCGATGACTGCTCCAGCATCTACAAGTTTACCGATATCAGCTTTGGCAGAGATGATATCCGGATAATCACCACCAGCAGCGATTAAGGCGATTTTTTGTTGTGGATCCCCTACCGCAAATTCCGCATCGAGTGTGACGCCTGTTTTCTCTGTAATCACTTTACTGATGTCATCTTTCATATTGTTCCAGTTCGGATTTGGATCTTCAGCGAAGAAGGAGAGTGTAAGCGGGCTTAAATCTTCGGCTTGTGCAGTTGCTTCCGCGGTAGCCTCAGCAGTGGCACTAACTTCATTCGTTGGTTTAGTTCCTACGTTGTTATCAGATGTTTTGTTGCTTGATCCGCTACAACCTGCCAGCACACTAATTAGTAAAGTCAAGACCATCAACATCACATGCGATTTTACTGTATTTCTTGTCATGAATAGAACCCTCCCTTTTTCTGGTCAAAAAATGTATTGTGTATACAGGCTGAGCCTGCTTATACCATTAGCGTACTAACTCTTTACTGAACCCAAAGTCATACCTTTAACAAAGTAGCGCTGCAAAAACGGATAGACGATTAGAATAGGCACAGTGACTACAATCGTGATTGCCATTTTGACTGATTCCGGAGAAATTTGTGCCATAACCTCTGTCATATTGCGACCTCGGAAATTGTCCGCATTAGTTGTCGTACTCTGTATGACCTTCATTAGCTCGAACTGGAGAGTAGTCAACGCATCCTTGGAACCATTGTAAAGATAAGTATCAAGCCATGAATTCCATTGGCCAACGGCGAGGAAGAGAGCGATGGTTGCCAACGCAGGTTTGGTCAGCGGAAGAATAACCCGCCAATAAATCGTGAAGTCATTAGCACCGTCCAACTTAGCGGATTCCTGCAGTGCATAGGGCAAGCCATCGATAAAGGAACGGATGACAAATACATTAAATGCGCTGACTAGACCGGGGAGGACATACACGCTAAAGGTTCCTATCATATGAAGATCTTTAATCAGGATGTAGCCAGGGATGAGACCACCTGAGACATACATCGTAAGCGCGAGAAATGTAGAGACGAACTTTCGGGCTTGGAAGTCTACCCGACTCAGAGTGAAAGCTAACATGGAGGCACTAACCAACCCAAGAATCGTGCCAATCACCGTACGTAATATAGAGATTTTGAGTCCGGTCATCAGCCCGGAATAGGCAAAGATCGTCTCATAGTTCTTAATAGTGAAGACGCGTGGATATATCGTAATTCCACCCTTAATGCTGTCTGTGGAGTCGTTAAAGGAAATTGCCAACACATTCAGAAAAGGATATAGCGTAACTATGGTTACTACAGTGACCGCAATATAGACTACCAGATCGAAGATGCGGTCCGACCATGACACGGCGGCCAGTTTTTTACTTAGCATAAGGGCCTCCTATATGATGCTTTCTTTTGTTATTTTTTTGAATATCCCGTTGGCGACAAACAGCAGAATCACACTTACCACAGAATTGAAGATATTAATGGCTGTACCGAAGGAGAAGCGGCCCATGCCAAGCCCGTAGTTCAATGCGTAGAGATCCAGCGTCTGTGAGTAGTCGCGCACCAGGTTATTGCCAAGCAGGAACTGCTTCTCGAACCCAATGCTAATTAAATGTCCGATGGAAATAATGAGCAGAATAATGATGGTTGTCTGAATACCTGGAAGTGTAATGTTTCGTACTTGCTGCAGGCGACTTGCACCGTCTACTCTTGCTGCTTCATAAAGCTCTGGACCTATACCTGAGATAGCTGCAAGGTAAATGATTGTGTTCCACCCGGTTTCCTTCCAAACATCAGAAGCTGTGACGATCCCCCAGAATAAATGACCTTTAGCCATGAATTGTATAGGTTCACTAATTAGATGAAGACTTAGCAGCAGGTCGTTTACCGCACCGTTATCGGTAGAGAGCATCTTGGTAATAATTCCGGCAGCAACTACCCAAGATACGAAGTGGGGGAGATAGGAGACTGTCTGTACAAACCGTTTCAGAAACTGAAGCCGTAGCTCGTTCAGAAGGATAGCAAAAATGATGGGAATAATGAATCCAGCCAACAAGCCCATGATGCTCATAGCGAGTGTATTACGAAGTGCATTAAAGAATTGATCATCTTGAAAAAGCTCTCTGAAGTACTGTAAGCCGACCCATTTTTGATCGAAAAAGGATTTTCCGGGTTTGTATTTCTGAAAAGCCATCGTCCAGCCCCATAAAGGCAAATAATTAAATACAAATGCCCAGAGCACAAATGGGAAGGCCATCATATAGAGGTATTTCTGCTGTATAAAAGTTGGCCAAAAGCGTGAAACAGGCTTCTTCAGCTCCAGTTGAGCTTTTGAGGTAATCGCTTTCATTTATGTCCCTCCTTCGATATGCCATAATCATAATCTACAGAAAGTGAAAGAAACACCCGAATATTTTATATAAAAAACAGGGGTATATCTGTTATTTTCGTAAGCGTTTTCTGAAAAATGTTGAGTCTCTTTTAATTCTTTCTGCGGTAGTCGGAGGGAGAGACACCTTCATGCTTCTTAAATTTTTCACGAAAATAATCTACATCACTGATGCCCACTTCGTTTGCAACCTGATGGATTTTGTAGCCTTGAGTAAGCAGTTCCTTGGCCTTCTCCATGCGGACATTATCTAGATAGCTGTTAAAAGAATACCCCGTGCTGTTCTTAAAAAGCTTCCCTAGATAAGCGCTACTATAACTAAATACATCCGCTAGCGTGTCGAGCTTAAGATTCTTATTATAATGTCGATGGATGAGATCCAGCATCCGCTTTAGGAAGACCTCCATATCGTCGCGGGTAATGCCTTTTGCATAATACTCAAGAAGAGTGGAGGCATAGCGCTGCAATTGAGGCAGAGAGGTATGTTTATAGATTTGTTCAATTTGCTCATCCATGTTGCTGTGCATAGGACTCAGCTCCTTATATTGAAACGAGAGTTTGTTAAGTAGATAAGAGACGATACGCACATAACGCGATTTCACGGCCATCTCGGAATAATCGGCGGTAATCATAAGTTCTCCAGCTTCTTGAATCAGGGTGAAGAGTAACGAGCAATTGCCGGTATCCATACAAAAAAACATCCGTTCTAGAACGGACTCCAGCCTGTTCTCTATTTCCTCTGAACTAACTGTCAGCCCATTCTTTATTTTCATGGAATCCGGTCCAATCATCCCCGTCTCGTCATAGAAGAAATGCTCTTTCATCCTTGCCAGCGCCGATAGGTGGGAGACAGAGATATCCTCCAGAGAGTTCACCATATCACCTGCCGTGATGATACATTCAAGTTCATGGTCAGATACTACTTTCTGTATATTCTGGACCATTAACTTATGTACAAGTTCTTTCTGAAATGAGGGCTGAAGCAGAACCCCCAAATAAGAATCTAGCAAGAATACTATGCCCCAGTCATTTTCTTCAAAGCTTTTTGCAAGTCTCGCCTTTACGACTGTTGAAGGTCCATGATCCGCATTGTCCTGAAGTATCAGCCTAATCAGAACCACTTGATAGGAATCCCATAGTAGTTCTGCTTCAAGAATGATTGAATCCATTATTGACGGAGTCTGCGCACTTCGATCCATTAACAAGGATTGAACTAGCATTTCCCGGTTCCATACTTTGACTGCGGCCTGTTTCTTACGATCAGTAATACGTGCATCCAGCTCAATGGACAGATTCTCCAAGTATAGCTGTAGTTCATTTTCATCTACAGGCTTGAGCAAATAGGTATCAATGCCAAAGGATAACGCTCGCTTAGCATAGTTAAAATCCGCATAGCCACTGAGGATGATGATGTGCATTTCCGGATCAAGTGCTCTCAGTTCTTCAACAAGCTCTAGACCATCTCTACCTGGCATACGAATATCTACGATCATTAAATCAGGGGAGTAAAGTTCATATTTATGTTTAGCCTCAATGGCATTTGCGGCGGAATCGATGACTTGATATCCAAGACTCTCCCAGTCTAGCAGAGCAACTAGTCCTTCACGGATCGCCAGCTCATCATCCACTATCAACACGCTATACATAAGAATCACTCCTTAATGGAATCGCAAAGCTGATTTGCGTTCCGAATCCGATTTGACTTGCTAAGGTCAGCCCAAATTGTGGACCGTAGGTCAGCTGCAGCCGCAAATGAATATTGCGCATCCCAATATTATTAGTTTCATAGTCATCATTGTTATTCAACATCTTCCTAATTTCTTGTATCCGTGTTTTTGAAATACCCACTCCATTGTCAGATACCTGAACCTTTAGATAACTGTCTTCTAAGCGGATCTCCACCCGGACCATGCCGCCTTCAATTCGATTCTCCAATCCGTGGATGACACAATTCTCTACCAGGGGCTGAATAATTAAAGGGGGAATTTGAAAAGGATTCGCCTTTGGGTCCACAAGAAGCTCATAAGTGAGTCTGTCATCATAGCGGAATTTTTGGATGACTAGGTAACTGTTTACGGTTTCTAGCTCACTTTGCAGACTGATCATCCCATTGCCGACCTCAAGGTTTTTACGCATCATTTTTCCCAGCAGTCGAACGACTTGAGAAATATCCGCTTGTCCTCTGACAAGAGCTTTCATGCGGATTGATTCTAGGGCATTGAAGAGGAAGTGAGGATTGATCTGGCTGGCCATCATCTTGAATTTAATTTCATTTTGCTTAAGCTGAGTCGCATTTTTCTGTCGATTGGATTCTTGTACCTCACTCATTAGTTCATTAATGTTCCGAACCATATGATTGAATTGTCTGGCAAGCTGACCGATTTCATCTTTACCGTCAATAACAAGCGTGGCTCCTAAATTTCCCGCAGCGACCTTAGAAATATGTTTGCTCAAATGTAGCATCCTTCCGGTGAGTAGCCGCGAGACATAGTAAATCAACAGAATAGCCATAATCATTGCCGAAAGAATTACAATTGAAGCTAGAAAGATAATTCGGTTGGGCTCATCGACGATGCTTGCTACAGAAAAAATGGAAATGATACGCAGGCTATTCAAGCTTCCTCCAGGTTGCCAGTGATCGATCACCATTTTGAAGGGTTTACCATCAATGGTTACATCGTGGGGACCTTGCCCTGTAGCGGATAAGGTTGCTAGGTCAATATTCGACAGTGATTTATCTTGTGTATCTACACGATTTGAGGCGACAATATTGTCGTTCTCATCCATAATAAGAGTTTCAAAAGATTCTTGGTTGAGGATCGCATTGAGCTTTTTGGTATTCACATTCACGACTAGCACACCGGTGGTTCTCGCCTTAAAAAAATTGACCTTTCGGATTAGACTTAAATAATATTGTCCATTACGGTTGTCCCGAATATAATTCCAGCATACCAGTCCCCTTTGGGCTAGTGCGGTTTTGTACCATTGTTCCTGTGTAACACTCTCATTCGTCTGTAGAAACTCCCAGTTGTTGAGAACCGTTGGGTTATCGATATATAAGCGGATACTGGAAACTTCGTTGTATAGTCGAACAAAATCACGGAAATCAGGATAGTTCCAGTAAGCTTCAACAACATCATAGACAGACTCATAACGATGATTGGCAACCTCTTCAAGCCGGCTATCATTCGATAGGCGATAAGCAATATCAAGCGGGATGTTGAGCATTTCGCCAGTCCGTTTTTTCACACGATCCACGTTGGCTGTAATCTGCTCAAGCGCATTAGCCATTGCCATATTCCGTAGTTCATTTGTAAGGAACAGCCCTACAATTAAGACCGGGATTAGAACGACACAGCCAAATGATAGAAATAACTTCGTTCTGAGTCTTAGATTATTCATAAGAGTGATGATACGAGCATACACGACTAAGGGCCACCTCCTGCACCGAAATGTTAACGCTTACATAAAAGTATATCGTTTAACGAACTTCCATTATATGTGATCATTTAGGGATTTATTGTCTTCTGTTATGGAGTTTTGGAAAGAGGATATATTATATAAAAAATCTACAAAAAAAAAGAAAACCACTGATCTAGGCAACTAGATCAGTGGTTTTTTTTATCCAATTGAATGGTCTCGATTTTCTTTACCGAAGAATAATTCTTAAACCAGAATGCGGACCCTTATGGGGATTTGGTTTGAATGACAGACTCATTCTTTAAAATAGGGTGTAATCCCTTTTGAATATAGGTTCTCTACTAACTTGAAAAATTCTTCTGACGATAAATCCTTTTGACGCTGGAGCCAAAGACGAAATAAAGAAAGGGCAGTTGTCAGGTAAAACTCAATGAAGTATGGCGTTAAGGATTGGTTTTGCGGAACGTTTAATTCTAATTGATTCAAAGTGATTTCTTTTTTTAAGCGTTTTAAAAAACGGGCACTTCCATAATCACCCAAAAGGGCATTAAGAACCAGGAGATGTTCTTTTTTATCCAGACAATAGAGCGTGTCTTGAACCGTATCCAACGATAGCTCTTTATTTGCCAATTCTTTTTTCATTTCATTCAATAGGTCATTTTCAACAGAGTCTAACAATTCGTAAATGTCAGTAAAGTATTGATAAAAGGTGCTGCGGTTATATCCTGACTTATTCGAAATTTCCTGAATCGAAATTTTCTCAATCGGCTTTTGGCTATATAACTCACAAAAAACTTCTACAAACTTTTGTTTTGTTTTCTCCGTTATTTGGGGTTGCTTTTTCATGTTTCCCTCCTACTAGTGAATAAGAATATCATCCGACAAATCATAAAAAACTGATGGTTGATCAAGGGATAATGAAGATTTATAATCACATCATACAACACGTTGTCGGATATTCAAAAGGGAATATTAATAAGTAGGGGTGGTTTATATGTCAGCAAAACAAGATAGAATTTTAATTTTTGGTGCAGGTGTCATCGGGAGCATGTACGCAATTAAGCTTATTGAAGCAGGGTTTGACGTTAGCCTGTTTGCACATTCGAATAGATATAAATCATTAAGAGAAAATGGCCTGCAGTATATAGAAAAAGGTACAGTTAGATCGATACAAGTGAATGTCATTGATACGCTCGAAAATGACGATGTATACGATTTTATTTTCGTTACCGTTCGTTATGATCGGTCCGAAGCAGCGTTGTTAGCGCTCAAAGATAATCAAAGCAAAAATATAGTTACGATGACTAGTAATTCAATTGGATTTTCTTCGTGGCTGGATATCGTAGGGGATAGACTTTTACCAGCTTTTCCCGGCTTCGGCGGACAGATTAAAGATGGAGTATTGCATGCTCGATTTCTACCAAAGTTTATAGCGGCAACTGCATTTGGAGAAATTAATGGTGTAGTGACAGAACGCATAGAAAACCTTGCAAAATTGTTTAAAACTGCAAAGCTTCCCTACGTTATTAAAAAAGATATGCAAGCGTATCTGATCACACATTCCGTATCAGACATTGCCATGTTGAGCTTTTTGCATTCTGAGAATAAGATCATTGACAAAAAAACAGCCAGAACTAGAAAGACAGCACGCAAAATAACATTCACTTTAAAAGCGTATCTAAGGGCAACACAAAAAGCTGGCGTTTCAATTGATCCACCAATGCTTAAAATGGTGCTTAAATTTCCAAACTTATTTTTGGACCTTTTCTTTATGACATGGCTACGAACTAAAATGGTTAGGGATATGATGTTGCCGGATTATGCGAATAATGCTAACAATGAGATTGTGCAGCTTAGTAATGATTTAATGAAATTTTTAAGTCAACATGATATCAAATCAGAAATACATGTTCAGTAATTTTTTGGTGAAATATTATAGTATTGTGGAGGGGCTTGTAAGGAACATAATTAAACTGATGTATGACAAGAAAAGGGGGGACGCTAAGTCCTCTTTTTTTGTATGTTCTTTCTTTATATTTCCAATTGTAACCATAAAATAACAATACTTTTTGGGGTAAAACCTTTAATTTGAACAGATTAAATTGTACGTAAGCTATGATAAACTTCTATTTGAAATCGCTTACAATTATATAAATGGAAGGATGTGGTGATCTCGGGAGTTTTACCAAACAACAAAGAAAACCACAGACGATTGCTTGGAATACTAGAGGTCAGTCAAGTAGTATGTAATCAAAAAAAATCTTAGGAGGTAGATTATGTTTAAGATGAATAAGAAAATCTTGACTGTATTATTCGCAGCTACAATGAGCTTTAGCTTGTTTGCAGCAACTACAAATGCGGCGACAGATTATTGGCAAAATTGGACTGATGGTGGAGGAACAGTAAATGCTACGAATGGATCAGGTGGGAATTACAGTGTTACATGGTCAAACACCGGGAACTTTGTTGTCGGTAAAGGCTGGAATACCGGATCACCAACAAGGACAATAAACTACAATGCCGGAGTCTGGGCGCCGTCCGGTAATGGATATTTGACACTCTATGGGTGGACGAGAAACTCACTCATAGAATATTACGTCGTTGATAGCTGGGGCACTTATAGACCAACTGGAACATTTAAAGGTACCGTGACCAGTGATGGTGGCACATATGATATCTATACGACAACCCGAACCAACGCACCTTCTATTGACGGCACTGCAACTTTCACTCAGTTCTGGAGTGTAAGACAGTCGAAGAGAGCGACTGGGAGCAATGTTGCTATCACTTTTAGCAATCACGTTAACGCATGGAAGAAATATGGAATGAATTTGGGAAGTAGTTGGGCTTACCAAGTGTTAGCTACTGAAGGATATCAAAGTAGTGGGAGCTCTAACGTAACGGTGTGGTAACAGGTAAACTGTAGCCTCTTAATCGATGATAATACTAAGGACTGCCGGTCTCACCACCGGCGGCCTTATTTATTCCAAAAGAAGACTTACATACTACTAAGATCATCGTCACGACTTATTATTTTCCTATCCGTTCAAAGGAGATAAATCAATGAGAAAACTATTGAGTTTCCTATTCATAGCAACAATAGTTGTTATCAGCGCTTGCTCACAAGAAAAGCCTGAAACGAGTAATGACAATGTATTTGTAAAGGGAGGGACTTTTATAAACACAAAGTCCAACTACAATGGTGCAACCCTATCGAACTTTTATATCGGTAAATATGAGGTAACTCAAAAAGAATGGAATGAGGTAATGGAAAGTAATCCCTCAGAATTCAAGGGCGACAATTTGCCGGTTGAAATGGTTAGCTGGTATGACGTTGTTGAGTACTGTAATAAGCGGAGTATAAAAGAGGGTTTAACACCCTATTACAATATAGATAAGAATAAAATAGATACAAATAATAAGAGCGAAAACGATAATATAAAATGGACCGTAACGATCAATGAAGGTGCTAATGGTTATCGATTACCGACAGAAGCAGAGTGGGAATATGCTGCAGGTGGAGGTCAATTAAGCAAGAGTTACACCTACAGTGGAAGCAATAATGCAGATGAGGTAGCATGGTATTGGAAAAACGCTGGAGATAAATACTTATCGGGAGAATGGAACTGGCCTATCATTGAAAACAACAATAATAAAACAAAATCTGTTGGTGTCAAACAGCCCAACGAGTTAGGACTTTATGATATGTCAGGGAATGTAAGGGAATGGTGTTGGAACTGGTACGGGGATAGGGGAAGCGATGTCGGATCTTTCCGGGTTGTGAAGGGCGGCGGTTGGATCGGTAACATCTCCAACAACGAGATATCTTTTCAAGGCAAGTTCGACGCAAATGGCATGGGACCTGATCAAGGCTTTCGTGTGAGTCGTGGTGAGTAAATGGCGGGAAGGTTATTCTCTTTTAAGTTAAGACTCCATTTCATAAGCAATGATAAAATGATCAAGCCAATAAGCTGCTTCCGGTACTCTACCGGAAGCAGCTTATTTAATTTTTGTTTATTTCCAACTACAAAAGATCTAAACTTTTCACGGTATAAGCTTTAGTTTATGCATATGAAAAAAATAGGACAATGTTAGAATCTAATTGTTTCCGCTTACATTAATAAATATGGAATAAAAAGGAGGTTGATCAAACGGGTTGCACAGCATCTTAGTAAGACTAGTTGCAGTATAACCAAGAGGAGGACAGCAAATGAAACAGAAGAGAATGCGTTTATTTTTAGTAATCATTATTTGTTTTATGCTTGCATTGCCTGCAGTAAGCGTAAATGCCGCAACAACGATCACATCTAATCAAAGTGGCACCCAAGACGGCTACTATTATGAGCTATGGAAGGATTCCGGTACCACGAGTATGACTCTTGATAGTGGAGGTACATTCAGTGCTCAGTGGAGCAACATCGGAAATGCTCTGTTCCGTAAAGGTAAGAAGTTCGATGAGACCCAGACACACCAGCAAATTGGAAACATATCTGTTAACTACAGTGCCAACTACCAACCAAACGGTAATTCGTATTTATGTGTCTACGGATGGACCGTTGATCCACTAATCGAATATTACATCGTTGATAGCTGGGGGAGCTGGCGTCCGCCTGGTGGAACGTCTAAAGGTACCATTACCGTTGATGGGGGAACATATGACATATATGAGACTACCAGAGTCAACCAACCTTCAATTAAAGGCACAGCAACCTTTAAACAATATTGGAGTGTCCGGACGACAAAACGTACAAGCGGAACCATATCTGTTAGCGAACACTTTAAAGCGTGGGAGAGCAGAGGAATGTCAATGGGGAAGATGTATGAAACTTCGCTTACGGTAGAGGGTTATCAAAGTAGTGGAACAGCTACCGTGACTAGCAATACAATTACGATCGGAGGTAGCGGAGGTACGAATCCGACGCCAACGCCTAATCCGACTTCAACGCCAAACCCAACCTCCACACCAAATCCGGGCACAAGCACAAAGATAGAAGCAGAAAATATGACTAAAAGTGGTCAGTATACCTCCAATATAAGCTCACCATTCTCTGGAGTGGCTTTATACGCCAACAATGATCTAGTGAAATATACACAGAATTTTACGACCGGTACCCATAATTTTTCACTCCGCGGGGCTTCGAATAACTCTAATATGGCGAGAGTCGATTTGAAAATCGGGGGAGTGACCAAGGGCACCTTTTATTTCGGGGGAAGCAGTCCCGCCGTTTATACTCTAAACAATGTCAGTCATGGAACCGGAAATCAAGAGATCCAGCTCGTCGTAACTACTGATAACGGGACATGGGATGCTTACCTTGATTATCTGGAAATCAATTAATAAGACGTAGCGGTAATGGAAAAATTTGAAGAGGTAAAGTTGCTGGGAGGGGTAAAAAAGATGTTTAGAGCCAACGTAATAAAATGGACGGCCATTGCGTCGTTAGTCGTATTCTTATTCACAGGCTCACTGACGATGACTGGCGACAAGGCGCTCGCGGCCGATTGTTCGAACGGTTATGTAGCATTAACCTATGACGATGGTCCGAACCCTAACAATACTGTAACACTACTTAATGCACTTCAACAAAACGGCTTGCGTGCAACGTTCTTCAACCTTGGACAGAATGCCCAAAATAATCCGTCCCTAGTAAACCAGCAGAAGTCAGCAGGCATGTGGATTGGGAACCATTCCTGGTCTCATCCGCATTTGACCCAACTGTCTACCGCACAAATGTCGTCAGAAGTTACAAACACACAAACGACATTACAGTCTATAACTGGTACGGCTCCGAAGTTGTTTCGTCCGCCATATGGCGAGACTAACGCAACTTTAAAGTCCATCGAGGCCCAAAATGGTCTTACTGAAGTGTTATGGAACGTTGACTCCCAGGACTGGAATGGAGCCACTACCGCCCAGATAGTAAATGCTGTTGGTACAATGCAAAATGGCGACGTGATCCTTATGCACGATCAGTACCAAACTACGGTTCAAGCGATTCCACAGATTGCACAGAATCTCAAGAACCGCGGTCTTTGTTCAGGCATGATCTCGACGAGCACAGGCAGGGCAGTCGCACCTGATGGTGGAGGCACGACACCAACTCCGACACCAACACCAACAACTACACCAAATCCAGGCACAAGTACAAAAATAGAAGCTGAAAATATGAGCAAAAGTGGTCAGTATACCTCCAATATAAGCTCACCATTCTCCGGAGTGGCTTTATACGCCAACAATGATTTAGTGAAATACACACAGAATTTTACGACCGGTACCCATAATTTTTCACTCCGCGGGGCTTCGAATAACTCTAATATGGCGAGAGTCGATTTGAAAATCGGGGGAGTGACCAAGGGCACCTTTTACTTCGGGGGAAGCAGTCCCGCCGTTTATACTCTTAACAATGTCAGTCATGGAACCGGAAATCAAGAGATCCAGCTCGTCGTAACAGCTGATAACGGGACATGGGATGCTTATCTTGATTATCTGGAAATACAGTAAATATTCCAAACACGGAAATTGGAGACGGACTGCTTAATATAGAGACAAAATGAAAAAAGCAACCCACCAGCCATGACTGGTGGGTTGCTTGCCTTGTTACAACCTATCTCTCAACAACGGTCTCACCTTCAATTAACACAGGCTGATAATAAGTGTTGTTCGGAAGGTCTTTTTTTCCTTGTAGTTTCTTAATGACCCAATCCGCTGCATCGCGTCCCATGGCTTCTTGTGGGTGTGTCAAGGTGGTTAGTTTGATGTTCGCGTTTTTGGCGATATAGGAATTGTCTTGTCCGATAATCGATAATTCCTCCGGAATAGTGATGTCCAGCTGTCTGCAGGCATGAACCACTTCCAACCCAACCTCGTCGTTATAACAAACAATAGCAGTGAGCGTATCTCTATTTTTATTCAGAAAATCCTTCAAGTCTGTAGATAACGTCTGTTTTGTCTCCGTGTTGAATGAAAATATCTGGTCAGGATAAAATCGTAATTTGGATTCTCCGAGTGCCTTAATGTACCCTTTCATCCGATACTTTCCTTGTAAATCATCCATTTTTGCAATGAGCCCAATTTGGGTGTGCCCTTTGGTTATCAACTCTTTTGTTGCCAAATAACTGGACTGCACGTCATCAAGACAAAGGTACGGCAGTTCTATTTCTTCATAAAAGGCATTAATCATGATAATCGGAATATCCTGTTCCTTAAACGACAGGTAGTAAGCAATATTAGGGTTATATAGATTGCTTTTCGTCGGTTCAATAATTAAACCATCTACACCGTAGGACAACATCATTTCCAGTGCCTTTTTTTCTTGAGCAACATCGTTATTTGTACTAGCTAATAGTAGAGAGTAATTATCCTCATTTAGCCGGCTCTCGATCCCACGGATAATGGAAGGAAAGATATAGTCGGAAATATAGGTCGTGATTACACCGATCGTCTTCTTATGGGAACTCCCGCCGGTCTTCGAACGATATTGGTTGCTGACATAAGTACCAGAACCTTTTTCGCTTCGCAGGAAGCCTTCGTTGGAAAGTTCTAAAATTGCTTTTCGAACAGTCTGCCGGCTAACTTCGTACATGGACTGCAAGGCAGATTCAGTAGGGATTTGCTCACCAACATTGTAATCTCCCGAAAGGATTTTGCTTTTTATGTCATCTAATATCACTTGATACTTTGGTTTCATGTAATTCCTCTTTCCATTCTTGTTCGCTAAGTTATTCGTATATTCGGTAAATTTGTATGTACAAATTATAGCATGACAACAAAAAAAATAGAAAGGGGCTCTTTTTTTATACAGTTAAATCATTATTATCTCCATATTTGTATGTATATATAACTAATTAATTGACAAATGTACGTACAAAAAATTATACTAAAGCTGTCAATTAAGAAAGCAAACTCTTATCATGACCTTTTAAAAAAGCGCTCTCAGAGAGGTGACAAACGTGATATCGAATCGATTAAGCATCGAACAAGCGATTAATAAGGGAGAAACTTCGCTTGGTATTGAATTTGGGTCTACGCGCATTAAAGTTGTACTTATCGATCATAGCTTTCAAACGATCGCTTCTGGAAGTTACGAATGGGAAAATCAGTTGAAGGACGGTTTTTGGACGTACAACTTGGAAGATATTATCAAAGGTCTGCAAGACGCCTATCGCGAGATGAAGGAAGAAGTTGCTCAAAAATACGGAATCACCCTTCAAACAGTTGGTTCAATCGGTTTTTCTGCAATGATGCATGGATACATGGCTTTCGACGAGCACAATGAACTGCTTGTTCCATTCCGGACTTGGCGTAATGCAACTACAGGTGCGGCTGCCAAAGCATTGACCGAGCTGTTTGGGTTTAATATCCCAGAACGCTGGAGCATTGCCCATCTTTATCAGGCGATTTTGAATGAAGAAGAACATGTGCCACAGATACGTTTTGTTACGACACTAGCAGGATACATTCATTGGCTATTGACTGGAAATAAAGCACTTGGTGTTGGTGATGCATCCGGTATGTTCCCAATTGATGAAACTACAGGAAATTTTAACGCTTCCATGATACAGCAGTTTGATGAACTGGTTGCAAGCAAAGCTTATCCGTGGAAGACCAGTGATTTACTTCCTAAGGTGTATGTTGCAGGAGAGCAAGCAGGTATTTTAAGCGAAGCGGGAGCTAAAATTCTGGATCCATCGCTGCATTTACAATCAGGTATTCCGCTTAGTCCTCCAGAGGGGGATGCTGGAACCGGGATGGTTGCAACGAATAGCGTAAGAAAACGAACCGGGAATGTATCTGTAGGAACCTCTGTTTTTGCCATGATTGTATTAGAAAAAGAACTTTCCAAGGTTTATCCGGAAATTGATATGGTTACTACTCCGAACGGAAGTCCAGTGGGCATGGTTCATGCGAATAACTGTTCAAGTGACCTCAACGCCTGGCTAGGGTTATTCCGCGAATTCTATGAAGCCATGGGACACAAAGTGGATGCCAATAAATTGTACAGCGTGCTATTAAATAAAGCTTTGGAAGCAGATCCTGATGCCGGTGGATTACTAAGCTATGGTTATCTCTCAGGAGAGAATATTACTGGGTTAGAACAAGGTCGTCCGCTATTTGTCCGCTCGCCGGAGAGCAAATTCAATCTGTCCAACTTTATGCGTACACATCTATTCAGCGCCTTTGGTGCTTTGAAAATTGGAATGGACATTTTGACGAAGGAAGAGAATGTAGCCATTGATAGTATTTTAGGCCACGGCGGCTTATTTAAGACTCCTGTAGTGGGTCAAAAAATGATGGCAGCTTCAATGAATGTTCCTGTTTCCGTAATGTCGACTGCCGGTGAAGGCGGTGCATGGGGAATGGCTATTCTTGCCGCTTACATGATGAATAAAAATCAGGAAGAAAGTTTAGAAGACTTCCTCGATCAAAAAGTATTCAAAGATGTTAAGGGTGAAGAAATTCATCCAGAGGCAACCGACATTAAAGGATTTGAAACCTTTATCGAACGTTATAAAAAGGGTCTGGCGATTGAGCAGTCCGCTGTTGACAATTTAGTGTGAAAATGGAGGTGGCAAGATGTTAGAACAACTTAAAGAAGAGGTTTTTCAAGCCAATCTGGAATTGCCGAAGCAAGGACTTATTAAATATACATGGGGAAATGTGAGTGCAATTGATCGTGAAAGTGGATTATTCGTAATCAAACCTAGTGGTGTAGATTATGAAACAATGAAAGCCAGCGATATGGTAGTTGTTGATCTGGATGGCAATGTGGTTGAAGGAGATATGAGACCTTCCTCCGATACACCTACTCACGCCGTGCTTTATAAGCATTACTCCGAGATCGGGGGAATCGTGCACACGCATTCCACTTGGGCGACCATTTGGGCTCAAGCAGGACTAGATGTTCCTGTCATGGGAACGACCCATGCTGATACCTTCTATGGTTCCATTCCTTGTGCGCGTTTCTTGACGCAAGAAGAAGTCGATCGTGGTTACGAAGCGGAAACGGGTAATGTAATCATCGAGACCTTTGAACAACGTGGGATCGATATTATGGCGGTTCCTGGTGTTTTACTTAAAGGACACGGACCCTTTACTTGGGGGAAAAATGCGAAATCGGCGGTAATAAACAGCGTAGTTTTGGATGAAGTATCCAAAATGAATTTGTTTGCAAGAGAGCTGAACCATTTTGCTGAGGAGTTGCCACAACGTATTTTAGATAAACATTACTTGCGAAAACATGGAAAAGACGCTTATTACGGACAAAAATAATTAAACCACAAAATTATGAAAAGAGGATGAATATGTCAACAGCAGTAGCAAAAGAATTTTGGTTTGTCGTAGGTTCACAACATCTTTATGGCGAAGAAGCATTGGCTGAAGTTAAGGCGCATGCCCAAACGATGACAGATGCTTTGAATAAAAGCGGAGTTTTACTTTACCCACTAGTGTTACAGGATTTGGCTGTCAGCGCAGATAAAATCACAAACATCATGAAAGAAGTCAATTACCGCGATGAAGTTGCCGGTGTTATCACTTGGATGCATACCTTCTCACCTGCAAAAATGTGGATCCGCGGAACTAAAATGCTGCAAAAGCCTTTGCTACATCTAGCTACGCAATATAATGAAAGTATCCCATGGGCAACGATCGATATGGATTTCATGAATCTAAATCAAGCCGCTCATGGTGACCGTGAATATGGTTTTATTAACGCCCGTTTGAACAAACAAAACAAAGTGGTAGTAGGCTACTGGGAACGTCCTGAAGTCCAAAAGCAAATTGCAGAATGGATGGACGTAGCCGTTGCTTATAACGAAAGCTTTAATATCAAGGTCGCTCGCTTTGGTGACAATATGCGTAACGTTGGCGTAACCGAAGGAGATAAGGTTGAAGCCCAAATTCAATTTGGATGGACTGTTGACTACTTTGGTATTGGCGATCTAGTACAAATCATTAATGAAGTTAAAGAAGAAGAGATCGACGCCTTATTCGCTGAGTATTCAGAGCTGTATGAATTTGATTATGGAACTAACAGCAAAGAAGCTTGGGAAGCTAGCGTGAGAGTTCAAGCAAGCTATGAAATTGCTATTAAACGTTTCCTTGATCAAGGTGGCTACAACGCCTTCACATCGAACTTCGAAGATTTACACGGAATGAAACAACTTCCAGGACTTGCTGTTCAACGACTGATGGCACAAGGCTATGGTTTTGCTGGAGAAGGAGATTGGAAGACTGCAGCTCTCGATCGATTGCTTAAAGTGATGAGCCATAACCAATCCACTGGCTTTATGGAAGATTACACTTATGAATTGACGGTTGGTCAAGAATCCATTCTTCAATCCCATATGCTTGAAGTAGATCCTACTTTGGCAAGCAACAAACCAAAAATTATCGTATCTCCACTGGGTATTGGAGGTAAAGACGATCCAGCACGTTTAGTATTTGACGGTAAAGCAGGAGACGGTGTGGTTGTTTCCATGGCTGACTTTGGGACTCATTACAAACTGTTGATCAATGAAGTTACTGCTTTCGAACCAACGGTTCCAGCTCCCAACCTTCCAGTAGCTCGTGTACTTTGGAATGTTAAACCTAACTTCCAAGATGGGGTTAAAGCTTGGATCGAAAATGGTGGCGGTCACCACACCGTAGTTTCATTAACGCTTACAACAGACCAAATTATTGCTTATGCAAAACTTGTAAACTTGGAATATGTAGTTATTAAATAATAGCAAAGCTTTGTTACGATTAATAGGACTCCATTCCTCGAGCTTTTTGAGGAATGGAGTCCTATTTGTTTGTTCGATTTCCTTCAATAAATGCGATAATTTCCACTCAGGGCCAGTAAACTAAAGAAGTACAGACAGTTATCATAATAACGACGTTGTCCAGTGCGCAATGGTGTATCCCAAAACAAACGGACAAAATGCTCTGCCTCCGGGCCATTAGAAGCTAGGGAAGCCATGGCATTGGTCGCCAACAGACCTGTCGGGTGCAGCGCCGGTTCGTCGAAGGGCTGTCCCTCAATGGTATACCGCCGGTAATCGGAAACTTCGATATTCCTAAAAAAAGCCTGAATCCGGTTACATTGATCGACCTGCCAGATGTCCTTTTGGAACCAAGCCCAGTCCAGACCGATATTAGCCGCTACCCGGTAAGCATCACTGAAAAAATGGCTGAAATCACCATGAGGCTGGGGTTCTGCCGGGGACCCGTTAAAATTAGCATATTCGGGAGCAAGGCCAGTTATCGGATGGCATGCAGTATGCAGATATGTGCGGCTGGCTTCCGCGGCTTCTCGCCAAAACATGTGGTCACGTTCGTCAGCCCACAAGGCGAACAAATCATAGAAATGGGGGAGATGGTAAGACGGATCACTGAAGGTGGATTCCGGTACGAATTTGATCAATTTCGTTTCCGCGTCCCACATTGAGTCGCCATCTCCTGTTTCAGTTTTATGTACACAAGCATGCAATATCGTTCGGGCCTGCTCAGAATAATTATAAGGTTCCGGACCGTTCCCCCAACGTTTTGAGGCAAAAAACAGAGCCATGGCGAAAAACTCTTCGCCGTCCGGTGCGGGTCCCTGAGAAATCCTTGTACCGTCAGGCTTGCAGTGCCAAGCAAAGTAATTGGCATAGCGACCTTCTTTGTGCTGCATAAACGTCTTTGAGAAGTTCCATAGACGATCAAACTCTTCTTTTTTATTCATTTGAACGGCCATCATCATCCCGTAGGACATTCCTTCCGACCGAACGTCTAGATTACCTGTATCCAGGATATAGCTTTTATCCTCGTCCTGCGGATAGTATATTCGTACGTTCGGATCTCCGTAAAACAAATCATTCCAAGTTTCATTGAGTTTAGCGTTGATATCATCTTCAGAAAAGCCGAGCTCCTTAAATATATTGCGATATTCCCCTGTATAAAAAGCACCTTGTTGTTTCATTGTCATCAAAAACGACCTCCTGTGAACTACAACATGCAGTCCATTTTAGTAAAAACTAAGGATGGATGGTTTGAATGGTGCCATCAACGTTGTATTTCAGCTCCGTATATTTTACAGAACGCTTGTTGTCAGCACCACCAGATAAAGAACTATCATGATAAAATAAATACCATTTCTCTTTAAACTGAACAATAGAATGGTGTGTTGTCCAGCCCAGGACGGGTGTAAGTATTTTTCCTTGATATACAAAAGGCCCAAGCGGATCTTTACTGATAGCGTATACAATATTATGGGTAGTACCCGTGGAATAAGAAAGATAATAATAACCGTTATATTTATGAACCCAAGGACCTTCAAAATATCTTCTCTCTTCATCTCCAGCAAGAATCGGATTTCCGTTCGTATCGATAATGGATATTTCTCTAGGTTCACCTTCAAAGCTCAGCATATTCTCGTTCAACTCCGCTACGATAGGTCCAAGAGCTGGTGCCCTTTCAGACGGCCCCTCGGCATCCGGAACAAATGAGCCGGTTTGCCATTTTTCAAGTTGACCGCCCCAAAGACCACCAAAGTATATATACGATTTACCATCATCATCAACGAAAACGGCGGGATCAATGCTATAACTGCCGGGAATGTAGCTTGGTTCAGGTGTAAATGGTCCGGAAGGTGAAGCTGAGGTGGCGACCCCGATTCGGAAAATATCGTCATGGTCTCTAGCTGGGAAAAACAAATAGTAGGTATTGTTTTTGTATGCTGCATCCGGAGCCCACATTTGCTGCTTAGCCCATGGAACATCCTTCACATGAAGCACTTCACCGTGGTCAACACAAGGAGAGCCTTCTCCATCAATAGAAAGAACATGGTAATCCTCCATATTATATTGGTCACCGTTGTCATTAGAGATCATTTCGTGATCCAGGTCATGTGAGGGATAAATATAAATTTTACCTTCAAATACATGAGCGGAAGGATCCGCAGTATAAATATGAGTTACGAGAGGTTCATTGGGTTGCACAGGCTTTGTCAAGTCATTTCCTCCTATAAAGTTAATCGCTTACAAAGCTAATGGTATAAGAACTTTAGGACGCTGTATATATAGCAACTATAGTTTATACCCCACAAAGTTTAGGACATAAAAAAGAACCTTTATTCAAAGGTTCTTTTTTTACTACTGTCTTTGTCCGTGGAATTGTCGATGAAGTTCCCGCACTTGTTCTGCAAGCTCCGTTACAGGGCCATCTACGACCGCATTATGGATGACTTCCTGAATGCTCAAATTACGGACAGGTGATGCTGCAATGCCCATTTCGCTTAACCACTGTGATAATTGCTGCGAAGAACTGGCATATACAATCCTTCCTAATTGAACCCAACCGTGAGCTGCCGCACACATAGGGCAATGTTCCCCGGAAGTATACACAGTTGCCTGCTTACGTTCTTCCAGTGACATATTCTGAGCTGCCCAGCGAGCTAAAGCGAATTCGGGGTGCTGAGTATGGTCACCACCGCCTACATGGTTACTGTCTTCGGCCAAGACCTCTCCATTTGCTGAGACCAGGATGGAGCCGAAAGGTTCGTCCCCAACCTCGAGTGCAATTCGGGCAAGTTCAATACAACGCTGAAGATGTTTGATATCTGTATCGTTTATCATGATAATAGAGCCTCCTGAAATTTAATTTATAGATAAATCTCACGAACAGTAGGCCTGAGCCTGTTTGTTCACCGCATTCTTCTATGTTAGCATGTAAAGTATTCGATTAAAAATATGTCATGCAATTTCAAGATAGGGAGGACATCTAGAAATGAAACACCCATTTATTTTAAATGCCGTATGGAACGGCGGTCGTAATAGTGATGGAACGATTGAAGCTGGACAACTCAAGACTCAAATCTCCATTCCGAAAGAAATGGGCGGGCCAGGAGTTGGAACGAATCCGGATGAGATGCTACTGGGTGCCGCGGCAACCTGCTATCTCATTACACTAGCAGCTATGCTGGAGCGATTAGGGCTTACGACTTCCAGCCTGACGTTAACATCAGAGGCGACAGTGGATGTAACAAATAACATTTTTACATATGAAGCGATCAAACATTCACCCATCATCACACTTACCGAAGATGCGTCACAGGAAGATATTGATAAAGCAATTCGTATTGCTCATAAAGCAGAAGGCTCTTGTATGATTTCCAGAGCTGTAGCAGGAAATGTACAAATTACCACAGAGCCAACAGTGCTAACATTAAGTATGTAAGGTTAAGTTCTAAAGGAGTTATCCCTTAGGAATCAGAGAGGAGAAATTAACTTTGAACGTCCAGTTGTATAAGGATTTGATCAAGGATGAACGTGGGAATTATTACGTAGCGGTGCAAAAAGAGGGCAATGAACTGACCTTGGTAAACGCAATGCTTGAGCGTTCTTATCAGGACCTCCTGGAATTTAATGAAGAGTTTAAAAAGAAATATGCGGAATACGAGCACCAGTTCATCGGCAAAGTGATTATGGATAAGCTGCGGCACGATGTTGTGTTCGCGTCCAAAGAAGACGGCCATGGACGAATGTTTAATCTGGCAGCGATTGCCGGCGATTACAAGGTTACTTTTATTGATATGATTGAATTTTACCGAAACCCTCGAGTAGGACGTAGCCATGACAACGACATCCATTAAGCTGAGTGTTTTGGACCTTGTACCTGTATTTGATAATGTGGATGCAAGCTTTGCTTTAGGACAAGCCGTGGAACTGGCTCAAACAGCTGAAAGACTGGGATATACTCGTTATTGGGTTGCTGAACATCATGATATGCCGGGCTTAGCGTGTACCTCTACAGAGGTGTTTTTATCGCATATCGGAGCGAGAACACAGCATATCCGCATCGGATCGGGAGCTTTATTGCTGCCGCACTATAAGCCGTTAAAAGTAGTGGAATCTTTTCATTTGCTGGCAAGTTTATATCCGGGACGCATCGACCTTGGGTTAGGCAGGGCTCCTGGCGGTGCTGCTGAAGTAAGCTTAGCGCTGAGCGGGAATTTTCTCGAAAATGTTTGGAAAATGCCGGAACTGCTTAAGGGAGTCACCGAATTGTTGCAGGGGAACTATTCATATGAAGGACGTCAGATAACCGCCCGTCCGACTCCACCCGAATCGCCAGAGCTGTGGATGCTGGGTACAAACAAGAAAAGTGCAGCATATGCTGCCGAGTTTGGAGCAGGCTATGTGTTTGGTCAATTCATGAGCGATGTAGCTGGGGAAGAGATTTTGCAAGCTTACCGTGAAGCTTTTATCCCTTCTTCAGTTAATGCTAGTCCTCGGGCCATCGTAGCTGTTGGCGTTATTTGCGCCGAGACTGAGAAAGAAGCAGAGCGGCTAGCCTCTTCCGGTATGACATTATTTCAACAAGAAGGCTCAGCCGAAGAGAAATCCAAGCTTTTGGAACGTAAACTGCTGATAGGCACACCCAAAAATATCAAAGAAAAGCTGGAACAATTATCTCACTTGTATGGAGTTGATGAATTCATTATCGTTACTATGATTCCAGACTATGAGAAACGGTTGCATTCGTTTGAGTTGCTTGCCCGCGCTTGCTTGAATTCTAACTAGCCCTTTCTTCATGCAATGATGCTAAAGGAGGTCCACATAGATGCAGACTCATACCTCTGACTCCATTAAAATCCCTCCCGGATTTTGGGCTGGATTAATTCAATTAGGAATAACCGCTCAAGATATAGCCAGTAAAGCAAGTCTACCCCTGAGCCTTATCACGGAGTCAGCAGTCACCACAGCCCAATATTTCGCTATCTGGCAGGCATATTCGGATCTCGTTGGAGACACTGCTGAGGGAATCATCAAGCTAGCAACTGTTTTTGAAACCACACAATATCCGCCGACCGTCTTAGCCACTTATCATGCTAAAGATTATCGCGACGCTCTAAACCGAATGGTGCGCTATAAACGAATGTGCCCTCCAGAAAGCTTGCATATCGTCGAGGAGGGAGAGTTGTGTGCAATCGAATTGAATTGGCAGCCTCCCGAGTATTCCGGTCCACCGCTGCTGCTTGGTCTTACACTGGCGTTTTTATTGGAGCTTGGGCGGCGGGGAACTGGTATACCTATGACAGCGCAGTTTGTAGAATTTTCACAACCCATAGGGAATTTACAGGTTCTTGAGGCTTATTTCGGCTGTCGAATTCAGATCGGTGCTGAGACTAACCGCTTAACACTACGACGAAGTGATTTGGATCTGCCCTTTATCTCGTATAACGAAGAGTTGCTAGAAATTCTGACTCCCGTTTTGGAGCGGACACTTGCTGAACAGCAGGGCAGTCGCTCAATTACTGAAAGGGTCAAATGGATCATGAAACGCAGCCTTAGCGGAGGGCAACCCGAGATTCAAACTGTTGCTAAAGAGCTAAGGATGAGTGCTCGTACCTTACAGCGGAGGCTTACTGAAGAAAATACGAGCTTCAAGCATTTGCTGACACAAGCCAGACATGAGCAGGCGCGAGCGTATTTAGCAGATCCATCTCTCGATGTTAAAGAGGTAGCTTTCTTGATCGGATATGAAGATCAGAACTCGTTCTACCGTGCCTTCCGACTTTGGGAAGGAGATACTCCTTCAAATTGGCGTGTTAAACAAGAAGTTTGGCGCAAGACACTAGTTACTGAATAATCCCGATAAGATAGTATAAATACTAGCCGATGCTCAGTACAGTTCTTGAGAAACTGCTAATTAACTTGCCATGATAAAAGGAGAAAAGAAATATGGATATGGGATTAAACAATAAGACAGCTTTAATTACAGGATCTACAAAAGGTATTGGTAAAGCTATCGCCTTTGAACTTGCCAACGAAGGCGTTAATGTACTAATAAATGGACGTAATTATGAAAAGGTAGAACAAACAGTAAATGAAATTAAAGCAAAATTCCCGGAAACTTCTCCACAGAATGCTACAGCCGATATTGTAGATATGGAGCAAAGAGAAGCTTTATTTGAAAAACACCCCCATATCGATATTTTAGTTAATAATATGGGGATTTATGAACTGATGAGCTATGACGACGTTGACGATGAAATATTTGAAAAATACATCCGTACGAATGTTCTTGCTGCAAATGGATTAACAAAATTTTATTTACCAAAAATGTTAGAAAACAATTTTGGTCGCGTGATCTTCATTGCTAGTGAAGAAGCAATAATGCCGTCAGCTCAAATGCCACAGTATGCAATGACCAAATCAATGCTATTATCATTAGCAAAAAGCTTATCTAAATTAACAATCGGAACAGAAGTTACCGTCAATACTATCATGCCAGGACCAACACTCTCTGAAAACGTGCACCAAATCATTGATGGAATGTACCCAGATGAAGCGTTGACCTTTTCAGAAAAAGAGAAAAAATTCATGGCTAAAAACTTACCGCAATCTGAAATACAGCGATTTATTAAACCTAATGAAATAGGTAGACTAGCAGCATTTATGAGCAGTCCCTATGCCTCTGCATTTAAAGGTTCTCCGATCCGTATGGATGGGGGCATGGTACCTACTATTTTCTAAATGTAGTATCGATACACAAAAAGCCACTCCTTATGGAATGGCTTTTTTATTTGATATATTATTCACTGTCCTCCGGTATAACAAAGGATACCAAAGTACCTTCACCTTGTTTACTTTGAATAAAAAGACCCTGACCATACAATTGCATCAGTCTTCGATGGGTGTTAGCCAGTCCGATGCCACTTTTAGCTTTCATGGTCGGTTCCAGCAACAACGCGAGCGTTCTATGATCCATACCTTGCCCATTATCCTCCACTTCGATCTTTACAGCATTGTTCAGACGTGAGATCCGAATATAAACGGTACCCCCCTGTTGACGCTTGAGCAGACCATGCTTGATAGCATTTTCTACCAAGGGTTGGATGGATAGAGGGGGTAACAGGATATTAATGTCTGGATCTACCTCCCAAACAACGGAAATTCGTTCTGCAAATCGTGTTTGTTCAATATACAAATAAGATTCTACCAGCTCTAGTTCATGTGAAAGGTTCACGAGTTCTCCGATATTTAAAAAGTCAAAGCTGATTCGCAAAAAGGAAGTAAATGCAGTGATGAGCTCTTGCATCTTTTTAGTATCCATATCACTGAGTGCCGCAATAGAGTTCAATGTATTGAACAAGAAATGGGGTTGTATCTGTGCCTGTAGATAAGCCGCTTCAATACGCACCCGTTCATTAAAAGAAATTTTCATCGCTGTTAAAGCTCGAATGCGATATTTGAGTTCAACTGCATCCACCGGTTTGGTAACATAATCATTTGCGCCGGAGTAGAATCCAGTGTAAATATCCTCAGGTTGACTGCGGGCAGTCAGCAATAGCACTGGAAGCTCATATAGGGAATAAAGAGCGCGAACCTTTTGCGTTAATTCATATCCTGACATATGCGGCATCATTACATCACTAATCAGTAAATCCCAACTCTTTTTATCTAGCCAATCCAGTGCCTCTTGTGCTGAGTTCACTGTCGTAATGAGATAAGGTTCGTTTTCGAGAATGCCCTTTAGCACATTCAGATTAACAGGGTCATCATCTACCACCAAGAGATTCACCTTAGCATCTGTAAAGAGTGGCGGGATTTTGTCAGTGTGTTGATTAGTTTGTTCGGAAATCCCCCATTCAGCCATCTGCTTATAAATCTCATCTGGTGTATACGTTGTTATAGGTGAAACCTCTCTTACTATCTGTTCGCTATAGGAATCAGCAAGGGGTAGTGCAAAACTGAAAGTTGAACCTTTGCCGAGTTCAGAATGTATGCTCAAGCTGCCACCATGTAGTTCTACCAACTGCCTACTAATGCTTAGTCCCAGTCCAATTCCACGCCCGTCATTTATTCCGTGAGGGCCTTGCTCATAGGGGAGGAATACCCGCGCCATGGTCTCTTCGGTCATGCCTACTCCGGTATCTGTTACATATATAAAGACATGAGCGTCTTTTTCCTCAGCTGAAACAGAAACAAGTCCTTGCTCGGTGTATTTGAGCGCGTTGTGCACTAGATTTAATAATACTTGTACTAGTCGTTTCTCATCCGCAAGAATAGGAGGCATAGATTCTGGTATGTTCATGGATAGCCGTACCGGTTTGCCTTCAATCATATATTGAAGCATATTGATGACTCCGGGAACCACCGATTGAACCAAAATAGGCTCCTGATGCAAAATAACGCGATGCTCTTGAAGACGTACTACATCCAGTAGATCACCAAGCATATGGGACATACGGCGGCTGATAGTAATCAGTAATTCCATATCTTGCCGGCTACTCTCGTAAAGTCTATCCTTTTCCTTCGTTATTATATTTTGCGCGATATTCATAATTCCATGAACTGGTGTTCGCAGCTCGTGAGAAGTATTGGCGAGAAACTGATCCTTGAGTTTGTCCGCTTTTTTCAGTTGTTCATTTAGCTCCATGTTCTCTTTGGCATTCTGAAAATACTTTTTAAACCAATAAGCTGAGAAGCCAACGATGGCGGCAATAATATCCACAGGATAGTAGACAATTGAATAATGGCCGTTATTATCCCACAAATTCCATAACAAATTAGAGATGATGGCCGCACCTGATATCAGTAGAAAAACAACATCTTTTTCATCTTGCCTTTTGAACAATAAGCGCCCCAAGCTATATATTAACCAGATGAAGGGGATATACTGAAACACTTGAATGAGTCCCCAGTGAATCGATGTACTGACCAAATAAGCAGGAACGATAAATATAAATAAGGTATAAAGGAAAAGACACCACGTGTAAGCACGTAACCACTTGTTGACTTCGGCACCTGAGGTGAATTTCCTGAAAACAAGCAGAATAAAAAGGTTCTGCCATAAGAAGGCGATTAAACGGATTTTTAATGACCAAGTGTAATTAATCGGCAGTAATGCTAAAACTAAATTGTCATTTCGGGCTAAAAGGATTACGGCTACAGATAATGTCATTAGCCCTACAAGAAACAGGGCACGTTCTTTAGGATTAAATAAATACAGAATACAGGCATACAGCCCATGTAGTAGCAGGATGATTGCAGTAAGTATTTGAAATCCAACGGTATAAAAATTTGTCCGGTTAACCACTTCCTGAGAGCCAAAGAAAATAGGCCCACTAATACCACCTTTATAGGGGTGATCAAAGTTTGCTACCTGAATAAGTACATCTATTTCTGTCATATTTTTCGAAAAATATGATGCTGTAAATGAGGTGGTTCTTGGTGCATATGTATTGGCATCGAGAGAGATTGTTCCGTTATTATGAATAGGAGTACCATTAATTTCCACGCTGGAGGCGGAATAAATTTGTTTGATCCACAATGAGACAGGCTGCTGAAGCGGTTCTACCAAAATGCGCAGACGGTAACTGCCATAACCATAGGAAGATTTCTGATCAGTTCCCATGGCGTGGTTCCAATTTCCGGGAACTTGAAGCGAATGGGTTAGCTTTGGTATAGTCGAAGTTTTGGACGAAACGAATTGCGAAGGATAGAAGCTCCATTCACCATCTAGCCTGATTAAGTTAGCCTTCTCCAGATCCTGACCACGTAAATCCAGTACACCGTTGCTAATCATAGGTACATTGTTGGAAACCTTAAATATGCTGAACCAAATGCAGCGTAGGCCAAAGAGAATGCTGATAAAAAGTAGAATGATTGCTAATTTGTTTAGGATCGTATTATTTTTCATGAGAACATTATAGCAAATAATTCTAATTTAGATTCTAAAATGGATTTTATTTATATAAGATGAGCAAATGCCAGCGATGATCTTAAAGGACAGTATAGTTATAATTGTTCTTTCTAAACAATAACTTGTAAATATTGTTATTATTAGAGAGAGAGTTTTCATCGCTAACAGGTCAAAATCTGCAACAGGTAATGCACTGAAAAGAAAAGGAATGAACCTAATGCCTAAGGAAGAAGTGTTAAAAGGCGGTAATGTAAATCATATAGTCCGTATGGCGAACACTGTTCGCCGCCCTTTAGGTTATTGGAGTCCGAATGTTCATGAACTACTCAAACATTTGGAACAACAAGGCTATGAGGGAGCACCAAAATTCCTCGGAATCGATGATTCTGGTCGTGAAATATTGACATTTATTCCTGGAGAAGTTGCAGGGAATAATTATCCAAACCTTGAACCATATATGTGGACGGACGAAACGCTTGTGGGTCTGGCGCACCTTATACGTCGTTTCCATGATGTGACTACAGTGTTCAGGCCCAATATGGAGGACAGATGGCAGCTTAGCTATGCCGAGGATGCCGAACATGAAGTGATCTGTCATAATGACGCAGCATTGTATAATGTTGTCTTTCAAAAGGAGGCTCCTGTGGCGCTCATTGATTTTGACATGGCAGGTCCGCGTATGTGGGACATTGCGTACACCCTTTACACATCTGTTCCACTTGCGAGTTTTGCACCTGACCATACTTCTGGAACCATAGTAGCATACCAATGTGAAATACATGCCGTAGAGCGACGTCGGCGAATTCATTTGTTTTTTGAAGCTTATGGAATTCCCGTCCCAAATAATCTGCGACAGTGGATTATACAACGTTTGATAGTACTGTGTGATACGTTGAGAAATGGTGCTGCTGATGGGAATCCTGCCTTTCAGAAAATGGTTGATGAGGGTCACTTGGCCCACTATGAGAGTGAGATTAGGTTTGTAACAGATCATTTCGAGGATTGGATATAAAAATCGGATATTCCGCTCACGGACAGGATCATTGAATAAAATTAAAAAAGTATACCATTAGAATTGAGGTCTGAGAATGAGTGTAAAACGAATTGTCACAAATATTAAAACGCAGAATGTTTCGGCAGCAAAAAGCTTTTACCAGGACGTACTCGAGCTTGATTTATTGATGGATCATGGTTGGATTGAAACATACGGCTTACTGGGGAAGGAGAACATTCAAATAAGCTTCGCATCACAGGGCGGCTCCAATACGCCTACTCCTGATCTATCGATTGAAGTTGATGATGTCGATGCAGTGTTTGAACGTATGAAGAGTGCTGGATATACGATAGAATATGGACCTGTTGATGAGCCTTGGGGTGTTCGGCGATTCTATGTCCGCGACCCATTTGGCAAACTTATCAACATCCTTGCTCATGGACATTAGATAAACGGTCACGGCGTGCAGAAATCTAGATCGTTAAACAAACTTGAAACGATAGTGGAGGAGCTTCCTATAGGGTAGCTCCTTTTAATTTTAAACTATACCAGCTAATAGCTTGTCAAGATTACCAGTAAAGTAAAGCCCAATCATATGTTATATTTAAAAGTAGGTAAGCCAAATAACCCCCCCCAATTGTATTGTATTTGGAAGGTTATACCATTGGTTTCGTATTAAGCAATCCGGTATTTTTTTTGTTTTTCATGATGGCATATAGCCAATGCACCAATTTATTGGCACATGCGACTAGAGCCACTTTATGTGGTTTTCCTTTGGCTCTCTTACGATTGTAGAATTCTTTGATTCGTATATTACGAGCGCGAATTAATCCGCATTGGACAGCCAAAACCAGCGCGTAACGCAACTGCCTGGAACCACGTTTCGTGATTCAATTTCGAGTTGCTGTAAACTTACCTGAAGCAAAGACACTTGGATCAATGCCTGCAAAGGCGACTAGCTTTTTTAGGATGATCAAATCGGTCGACTTCTCCAATTTCAGATAAAATTGTTGCCGCAATTTTATGCCCAATACCAGAAATCGACTGAATTAATTCATATTCTTCAATGTCTTCAGCCAGAGCATCTATGTTCTGTTCCGATCCAGTAATATGCTCTTGGTACTGAAGAATGAGGGTAATAAGGACTTTCAAATTGATTAAGTGGCTTGCATACATGGTTTGCTGAAATGGGTTTTGTTTTGCCGCAACTAGCAGCCGTTGCACCCGTTGGTTAATCCAGTCCTCTGAACGCCCCCGTTTTGAAGAAAGCAGTTCTTTCATCTTAGATTTGAGTGTGTTTTCATCCGTCTGTAATACTGAATATGAGGTTGGGAATTCACTTAAAAACTGTAATGAAATACCGGAATACATAGCTCCAAAGACACCTTTGTAAGCAGGAAAACCTGATCTAAAACAGCTTGGAATTGTAGTTTAGTCTGTACACACATCTTTGAAAGAGACTCATATTGTCTTGTGAGATAGCGCAGATTGAGAAGTTGCACACCTCTTTTCTTAAACGGTTCAAATTCTTCTTTGTAGTACAGCTCTCCCAATAGGTAAGCGTCAGCAGCATCCGTCTTTACTTTACGAAGTTGAGACTTCCTAAGCCGATTTGAGATGAGCGGATTAATAACAATATAAATATAATGATGTTCCTCTAGGAACTGAACAACGGGACTTTGATAATGACCGGTTGCTTCTAGAATAAGCAAAGGACGTTGTTGAGATGCAAATTCAACTTCTGTTAAAACTTGAAGGAAATTTGCTAAACCATCTCGAGTGTGCTCGAAGTGGAATATCCCTTGGAATGGCTTTCCGCGCTCTAGAAAGGCTTGTCCATGGCTTTCTTCTTTAGAAATATCTAGACCGATAACTGGATTCATTTCATCTCCCCTTGTAAGTGTAGATTCGCCGGCATCCCCTAAGGTTGATCTTCTTGTCGCTCCATAGCATCGCTTGTTATACGGGATCTTACGTCCCAACCAGCCTCAATCATGGTCATGACAAGTAGGGGTGAACATTATAGCTCTCGGGATCAAGTCCCACGGGCAGGTACGTTCGACCAGGCTACTTTAATCCTCTATGCAAATGAAAAAAGGATCAACCAGAAAGAACTGGTTGATCTCATAATACGAACGGGCAGGA